>Ga0126342_10000646_pt1 | contig 40810 bp, 41 predicted proteins | sample Cyp1metagenome_FD_92528 | JGI IMG/M metagenome (GOLD analysis project Ga0126342, IMG submission 92528) | Coral microbial communities from Lord Howe Island, Old Settlement Bay, Australia - Cyphastrea 1 metagenome | ecosystem: Host-associated > Invertebrates > Cnidaria > Coral ...
ATATATATATACATTTTATACTTTCTATTCTTAACTTAACTTATATTGATCTTATATTAAAAATTAATATAATATTTATACTATTATATATATATATTAAATAAATCACACTTATAATTTATAATAACAATAATATTAATGATAATATAATAATATATAATATATGGTGTGCTTGCAAATTTGCAAACAGATATGTTTTCTGCAAAATGCATTATTCCAACATGATTGCAACTTGAATCATTCTTATGCATTTCATTTCTATGATTTGTTTTCTTCTTTGGGATCAGGCCCATTGGGTTTTTTCCGGTATTTTATCGGTAGAAAACTTGTGTGTGTTCGAATCGTGCCAACGTTGTGCAAAAAAATGTCGGTGGCCGAATCGAATCCGTCGGTGGGGTTCGGTGAAGAGCATGGCAAATGTCGCAAATGTCGCTATTGCGGGTCGTGGAGTACACAGCAATCTCCTTGGCAGTTGGAGGGTACACCACTATCTGCATGGGCCCCTAACGTTCCATGGGGGCGTGGAAAGAAGGATGCTCCAGTTGGCTCTATCTGTAAGCCATGTGTCATCGTATCTCAGTTAAAGTTATGTTGAGTTGCTGTGTGATGTTTAATGTTTGTCAAGCTTAAATGAACCCAACCAAATGAACCTTAATGATAAACCCAAATAAAGAAAGACAGAACAAACACAACCTAACATCTCCTCAGGTGTGGGAACAAGGTGGATTTGCAGCCGAGATTGGTGAAGAGAGCAAATTCCAGAAGATGATCCAGGACAATCCATCTGTCTTGCATGAGTTCCTCGTTACTTGGCAGAATTATATACTACAATACAAGATTATACAACCAATATTAAACTAAACTAAACTACAATACATACAATATATTTCAATACAAAATACAAAGCATATCAATAGATTAATAATATTATATAGTATTTATATATATATATATATATTATATGATTTGATGCCTTAAGGAGCTTGGGTACACCGTTGTGCTGACATTCATGATCAGTACCCCATTCACCCTGAGGAATCCTTTTTAAGGTTAAAGACAGTTTTGTTTATATTATATAATAATGATATATATCACAATATGATATTATATGATATGATATAATATGTTGTAATATTTAATATATATTAGTTTTACAATTATTCAATATTATGTATTATGATGAAATATTGAAAAAATAACATAACCTAACATAACCTACTACAACACAAGACAATTTATAGCGTAATTATTTACATATGTCTTTTCCATTCTAAGGCAGTCCGTGGTCGATTGGTGAAGTTGAAGCAGGAGAACCCAAGTATGAGGTTCCGTTTGGAGTCCAATGCTTGTACCAGAGAGACTGTTACCACTTCTACGACGGGTGAGTCTGGATTGGAGGCACCTGAGATGTTTTGGGTGGAGCTTGATATCTATGAGGCTCGTTATGGTCCTGCTCGTCCAGATGAGATCGTGTATGAGGAAGTGGAGCCCGGAAGCGGAGTGAAGAAGCCAGGTGTCACTTAGATTTAACATTCAGATATGGTGCTGTATTAGTTCTAGTTTTGTGTGATTGAATATTATTATACTAGTTACGATTTACGAAATTAGTTGTTTCTTAGTTTCTTATAAATTATATATATAATGTATATATAGTTATATGTGTATGATATACTACATATGAATTATGTTTTGTTTTTTTCTATGTTTCTTTATGTTTTGAGTTTAGAGTGTAGAGATTAGATGTATTACATATATGTAAATTTAAATTTATTTTGTGTTCTGAGCTATGAACATTTTATTATTGCTTATTTTAATACTAATGCTTACTATAAAGTTCATTTCAAAATACAGCTATTAACCATATGTTTTATTTTCGTTTCACAATGTCTTACCATATGTTTTGCCAATTCAGGTGAATGTGCGAACTGGGATGTCTGGTTGGCATAAGCGAATCAACCGCACCTACAAGTCAGTGTCTCGTACTGCTCAGCTCAATGACCAGGTCAACTTGGATCCAAATCGTGACACGGTTGGCATCATGTATGCAGCAGCCCGCAAGGCTGTGTTGAAGCGTCCTGAGAAGATTGCCAAGGAGATTCTCTCACTTGAGAATACATTATTTGGATCATCAGCATCGGGAATTCGCTCAGACAGCTCGATGCCCGCTCCTGCTACTGCTTCAGTGACAGACCCAGGACCATAGTTGCATTGTATTTTTTTGTTCGGATGTTGTTCAAATTAATTTGGTTTATGGTTTGTTTTCTTAATGAAGATATGGGAAGTTGTTTTTGGTTATGTTATCAATCAATAGAATTCATTTTTTGTATTCTATTGTGGATATATAAATTTTAAATTTTAAATTAAATTAAATAGTTTCTAATTTATTAAAGTTTTGCTATTATTGTTTTTGAATTTATGTTTTAGTTTTTTGTTGCATGTGATCATATGCAGGAACCGCTGCAGCTGAACCAGAGTCAGAAGGTTCTGAAGATGAACTTCCACCAGTTGGCTTCCATGACACGCTGAAGTCCTTTGCTGCTTCAGCTCCGAAGGCATCAGCTGGGAAGGCAAAGGCAAAGCCAAAGGCAGCTCCTACACTGCCAAAGGCAACGGTGACCGCTTCAGCACCAAAGGCAACGGCAAAGGCAACGGCAAAGGCATCCCTCAAGAGGAAGAACCACGGCCAAGATCCATCCAAACCTGATGCCAAGAATCAGCGTACCAATCCTGACAATATGGGGGGCAAGAAACGAACAGCCGATGATTGTTCCCTTGGTATGGATGCAGCTGGGCCAGATGACATGAAGGTTTCTATGGATGCTGATGATGATTTGCCTGAGGCAGATCGCGTGACCATGGATTTCTTTGAGAAGAAGTTTGCTGGTCTGAAGTATTTGGAGCCTCCTTTGTCAGATTCAGCTTTCAAGCAGTACTTGCAGGATGTTAGCACACAGCTCACGCAGATGAATATTGAGCTTCGTACAAAGAGGCGAAGTTGCCTAAGGAGATCTGGTCGTGAGAATGATCCATTGCACAAGGCGCTTGTGGCCTTCAGCGAGAATGTGGCTTCATTTCACCAGCTTGTCAAATGTTACTTGGGCAAAACTTCATCAAGTTTTTTTTGGGCTTGGAACAATTAAGTTTATAATTTATATAGAGTATTAATATTATTATTAAATTAATTTTATTAATTTAAGCTAAAACATCACTCAAACGAAATTAACATAATCATAAACTATAAACCTTATATTAATTTAGTTATTAGTTTTTTGTTTATATTTATTTAAACTATTTAATTAACTACATGTTGTTTGTATGTGTATGTATGTTATTATATTTACATTATATTTATAGGATTAATGATTAATGATTAATTGATACTATAGGCATTGTTGATGTATATAGTTGGTTTCCAACAACAACATTAACAAACAACATTAGCAAAACACCTAAGAACAAAACATTACCGATTTATGGTTATTGCCATTGCAATCGTTTATATATATATATTACTAATGTTAATGATATATAATATAAATATCTAACTTATTTCAGCACTCAACCATGAAACCAACTGCTTAGGTCTCAATGGATCTACGCAGCTTGAGTCGGAAACCAATCTGCTCGATTACTTGGACAAGGCAAAGAACCAGTACGATCTCGAGTTCAATGGATCAGTCATGCGACGTGCTTTGAAGAGTCTGGTGAACGAGAACTTCCGATTGTCAGCGTGGGATGCATTGACAAAAACCACCAAGGCTATCATTGATCGCAGATTCATCGTTGATGACAAAGGTGACAAGATGACCTCTTCGGATTTCTACATGCTTCTCTGTTCCCAGGTATTTCAGAAGATGATTCGCACAGCATCTGCCAAGTTCAAGACGAAGGCTTGATCTTCATGAAATTCTATAACAACATAAGGTTTTGTCTGAATCTTGAGTTTCATATATGTATGTTTGAGACAACATTGCTATTGTACTATTATTATATTATTGATTCATTAGTTGATTCATTGAACTGATCTATTGAATCTATTATAATCTATTGTTGATATTGTATTATACAAAGAAAAACCAACACACACACATATATATATATATATATACAAGTCACAAATCATATGTCTTCACCTATGCAGGAAAATGCATATGGCGTTCAGAACAAGGCTGTGATGGATGGTACATTGGTGTTCATCCAAGCATTGCAGTCAGCATCAACTTCTCCACTGGCAATGATCAAGGACACAACTATTGTATGCAATCTGTTCAAGGCTGAGACGGCTAACATGGATGAGCTGCAATCATCGTTGGCTACACTGGAGCAATTGTCAAAGGTGACAGATCAGCAACTTGGTTAACTTAGCTCATATGGTAATTGTATACTATAATAATATATATAATATATATATAATTATAATATATATATATTATATATATAATATATATATATATAAAAATATATAGTATGTATATGTATATATAATGTAATATAATGTAATATAATGAAATATATTATAATATAATAGAATAGGCTAGCATAGAATATATTATGATATAATACAATATAATATAAAATAATATGACATAGTATATTATACTACAATATAATTTGATATAATATAATAAAATATCTAAAATACAAAATAATATAATACAATACAATATAATACAATACAATACAATATAATACAATATAATATAATACAATAAAATAATATATAATGAATCATTATTATATATGTTATTTGGGGCTTATGTAGCATGTAATATATGTGACTCTTAACTTACAACTTAAAAAATATAGTAATAGTTGCTAGATAGTATATTATTCTTTATATTGATTATTGTTTGGTTTGTTTCACAGGTTGTGATATGAACGACAAAACATATCACATTGTCTGATGTTGTGTTAGTGTTGTTCAATGAGGTCGCTGCCATTTAGCCAATCATTGGCTGTTTCGACGATTGGGACCAAGCTGATGAACGATGCAGCAAGCCTTCTTGAAAGCCGTAGGGAAACCACTGGTGCATTGGATGAGGAGCTCTCTTTCATCTTGTCCAAGCCCATCTCATCCGAGAATCTGGAAGATATGATGCCTGTCTGATTTACTAGTTTGATTTTGGTTTGTGTTTGCTGATTTGTTGTTTTTGAATAATTTTTTTAGTTATCAATTATGTTGTTTTGGTTGATATGTTTATGATAGTTTGTTTAGTTATTTGTGTTTGAATGTTTATAGTTCAAAAAATGTTGGATGATGAGACTTATCACAAGAAACCAACTATGTATGTTCTTTCAGTTTTGTTATTATTTATTTTTACAAAATATTTTGCTGTAGATTTACAACATGATTAATTAACAATAAAAATGAACAATCTAAGTAAGATGAAGCTTAAGTAATTCGTTATTTCCCCTAGTAACCCAACATTGTCAGGATAACCAAGCTTGTGGCTGTATATGCAGCATGGGCTGGTTTCAAGGAGAAGAAGGTTTCCAAGGATGTATTGACAGCAAAACATACCGCAATCACCCATGCCACCTGCAAGGTCACTGCAGCTGGATGGATCTTTGAAGCTGCTTGTTCGATTTTTTTCAATTGTTTCCATATGTTGTTTCTTGCAATTAGATTGGGAACATTCAATCAATCAAAACAAAAACATAACAATACATGTATTTGTTTGATATTTGATTTGTATGAATCTGAGATTACATTATTTTCCTTTGGAAATAAATACTTCAATCCAAGCCATATTGTAAGTTAATTGATATTTAATTATCAAGTTGTATGGCTGATATCCAATACTCTACAAACACACTTTGCATTCAGGTTGGTCCTTGGATTGATGAATCGATTCGATCCCTTGACAACGGTGTCTTCAACGGCCCAGATGTGTCTTCTTGGCACATGACGAAACATCTTTGCAACCTGGAGTTCTACAAGCCTATCAAGACCATCATGGATTTGCTGACGGATATCTCCAAATGTACCATCTCGATGCATGGGGGTCAGAATGTCCTTCAATCAATGCAAACTCATTTGGCAGCGTTCAATCCAGCAGTGAATGCAATCCAGGCTTGGATGTTTGTTTTTGTTTTTTTAGTTATTTCTTTTGTAAGGTGTATGTATAGTAACGGTATATAGAATATATTGATACACGTTTACTGATTAGTTGTTTGTGTTTTTGTTTTTTTTGAGGATTGTAATATCATTTCTTCTCAACTTCAACTTTAACTTGTCTAAATCTAACTATCACTATTATGTATCATATCTATCGGTGTATCAACCTTTCTGTCTACATGTACAGTTCTATCTATCTATCTATCTATCTATCTATCTATCTATATGGTTATTGTTAACCTATTTAAATTATATATATATGTGTGTTATGTACATATAACTTAGTAGTACTTGTAAAGTATATATTATATTTTATATACATTGATTTATCTACACTACCTATCTATCTATCTATCTACCTATCTTTCTATCTATCCATCTATCCATCCATCTATCTATCTATCTATCTCTCTATCTACCTATCTACCTATCTACTTATCTACCTATCTATCTATCTATCTATCTATCTACGTATCTATCTATCTATCTATCTACCTATCTATCTATCTATCTAACTATATAGTTATCTATTTTTTCCATCTCTCTATCTCGTTATTTTGTATCTCTCGATCTACCTATCTACCTATCTACCTATCTAGCTATCTACCTATCTATCTATCTACCTATCTACCTATCTACCTATCTACCTATCTATCTATCTATCTATCTATCTATCTATTGGTCTATCTGTCAAACTTTCAACCTAATCTATTCGCCTATCTAACTTTCCACCTATCTACATATCTAACTATCTATCAGCTACCTATCTACATATCTACCTATCTATTTGTCTATCTATTCATCTAGATTGCTGTAATAGAATGTATTTAACTAAACATGTTTCCATGTCATACATCAAGTCATACACAAAACAACTCACTAAAACTAATTACCATATGGAAATGAATTCAACATCCATGTTATCTCAAGTGGAGGCTGGTATTCTTGGCAAACTATCTGACAAAGAAGCTGAACTCAGTGAATTGTTTGGATCGGTCAATCAGAAGCTGACGGAAATGATTCAGAAGGTTGACGAGCTGAAAATTGGCCAGGTCCGTTCGATTGCAAACAACTATGGCAAGGTAGTTTGCGAGTCCATGCTTGAGCTCCTTGAGGCCAAAACTATCTTTGAATCAGATGCTGAGCGTAATGCTTGGGGAGCAAAGGTCAAGGAGAATTGCGAGCAATGGTCTCTTCATGTGTCATGCCTACCAAAGGAAGACGATGCTCGTGAATCTATCCTCTTGATGTCGGAGTTTGCACAGTCCCTATGTCTGACAGGCACGATTATGTGTTTGGGTTCTGGGAGTGAATCTATATATCGATCGATCGATCTATCTATCTATAATATTTAGAATTTAGAATCTAGAATCTAGAATCTATATCAATCAATAAATCAATAATCTATCTAGATTTTAGATAAGTTAGTTATACATTATAAATTCAACTATACATAATATGTTAAATCAATATGTTTTTTTTTCATTAATCAATCTAGTTGAGGTTGAGATATGAAACATGTGTTTTTCAATATTAATGTTAGTGTTTGTATTTCTCATGTAATGTATGTGTCTTATGATGTAATGTTTATTTATATAATTAGCACCTATTATTATTACTTGTCATAGCCCCTACCTTGAACAGGCATGGCACTGCAGAATCCAAAGCTGCCATTGGCCGAGATCTCAAAGATGTTCAAGAGGTTGGTGGACTACGACATGGACACCACCCTGAAGATAGCGAATACATTTAATGAGCTTGCCAAGTCGACTCTTAACAAAGAGATTGAGGACACATTGCTTGCCAACTTCACCAGCAGGATCATCGACGATGGAAATGAGAAAATGGCAAAGTGGTGGATCACTCAGGCATCTTGATTATATATCTTTTCTGGTTATTTTCTTTTGGTTATTGAGTGATATGGGTTGTTTTTGAGGGAACTGATATGATCATGTTACAAGTTGGTTTTTGTTGTCATTTATGTAATTTTAACTTATAACATTTTAATATATATATATATATTATGCACTTGCACTATTTGATTAGTTAATTTATCATTAATAATATGCAATGTTTTAAGTTCTAAAAATTATAGTTGATATTCATTGATATCAACTTTAGATGTTAAAAATTGCAATCCAGGAGACAGAGCTCAATAACATGCTCACCGAAGTCAAATCGATGAGTTTGCCAGATGCATCATCTTTGTCCTTTCCGGATGACGGTTCGCCTTGTCCACCTTTGAACCAGATCCCCGAGCTCAAGGCAGTCTCAGAGAAAGGGAATGTGAACACTATGTGCAAGTCATTGGGAGACCGTCTCAACAGCATCAAGGCAGGTTTAACACAAACAACGGATTGCTTCTCAACAACGTTTGTTAGTATTGTATTGTTTTGTTAGTATTTTTATTATTATGTTAATATTTTAGTTTTTTTTGATTGTGTTTTTGTTTTTGCCTTTTGATTGGGTTTGTTTCTTGGATGTTAAAATTTTAAATTTAATGTTAGTTAGTTTTGTCGCCGTAGCATATATTACATTCAACTTACTATATTACTAATACTCACTTATACTATTATAATATTATTTATAATTATACATTCCTAATTCCAATAAATTAGTTGAGAGTTTAAGTGTAACATTATTCACGATTCAATTATTTGCTTTATGATTTGGTTTTGTATGTGGGGTTTTATATGGTGTGTTCATTTTTTCCAATAGTTCGTTTCTTTGCCATTTGATATGGAGGCAATGCTGCCATTGAAGCCCGAATCGATCTGTGTGGACATCAACAAGCTTGTGACCGATTGTACAGCTGCGCACCATAACATGCTAAGTGTTTTGACCGTGATTGCCATTGTAATGACATTGACGGCAACACGATTTAAACGTGCGTTGGAAACCAATGCAACGTTACCCAAAAAACCTCGTAGGAAACCTCGCGAAGGCCATGAAGGTGGCTCGCGATTCTCAGCTGACTGTGCCTGGCTCACTTCAGGCAATGGCACTGAAACATACTGGATCACAGGCGTAGGGATGTCACGATTAAAAGTTTGTGAGAGTGGTGTGTTGGTTGTTGCTCTCGATATCGTCTGTGATCAGTGCTTGCCTTGTCTCGATCCGATAGTGTCGGATGCAACTGGTTTGGAGTCATGAGTCATTAGTAGGTATTGTTGGTTTTGTTATGTTTGTGTTGTTATGTTTCGCGTTGTTGTGTGCTTGATATGTCAAAGTCAATGTGCCATGTTGAACCAACCAGCCAATGGACAGAGCATCTGACTGACTGTCAATGTTTGTGATCGAGTCGAATAACCCAACGGATGAGAAGCATTGAGGGATCGCTTCTTCAGTCCGGGTTTAGTAACATACTAGCATTAGCGAACGTAACATAGGCTAAGGACTCAAACGACGGTAACATACCATAGTCCAGTCAAGTCCGAGAGCCTTGGGAGGAAAAAAAACTTAGACTTCAAATGCCATATTGCATTACTCAGGGAAGTAACCTAGTGACTTGTTACACCACAGTTACACAGTTACACTGCAAGATTCGATTTGAGCAATTAAGACTACTTAGACTACATCAGAAAAATTGATTCATTGCTATGTGTTGTGTTAGTTTTGTTTTCGTTTATGCATTTGACATTGGATCTGATGTCTTCAGAATCATTTGCCGCCTGCTTGTCCTTTTTTTTTGCTTACACAACACTTAGGAGTGCAGTGCTGATGCCGGGCTGGCATATTCATGTATTTTTTATTATCCAATGTTCCATCAGCTTATAGGTGGATTTTTGTGTGTTCTGCTTGCTGTTGGACTGTATCCGATTCAATTCGCCAATGTCGCCCAAAAAGAATCACCAAGCCCAACAAAAGGCTACTAAGGCTTCTCGGATTGATTTATAAAATAATGTGTGTTTTAAGTTTTTAAGTTATAATACGTTATATTTTAATTTTAATTTAATTTATTGTCATTTATGTATCTATTTTGTGTGGACTCTAGACTCACTTAGACTATGTGTTCAATGATCTTTAAGTACTAAGTAGTATATTAACACTACACAAATCACGAATCACTACATTATTTCTCTATCATAAAATCTATCATTGAATCTTAACCTAATCAATCCTAATAATATAAGATGATGTCATTTTGATGTGGTTGTACTTTTCCTGTTTAACATTCAATTTCCCCTGAGGCTAAAGATGTGAAAAAGGAAAAGACAGAAGACCAGAAGAAGAAGGAATCGAAGCGATCGACTACAGTGACTACAGCAACCCCGTCGTCTACACAGCCTGATACACTCGAGACTCAGCTAGAGGATTTGATGGATACAATGTATCCGGTCGACACTCAGCCGGTCAAGAAGAGTCGGTTGATTTGTCCAAAGGACTATGATAAGCCCATCAAGCAGAAAATGGTGAACATCTTCAAGCCATCATCCACTGCATCGTCATCAATGACATCACCACAGTCAGCACCAGTAGCCCCAGAAGTTGCAGAAGAAGAAGTATCCAAGGAAACAGTGCCGGCAGAGACATTGCCAGCTGAGACAATGTTGGGTGAGACATTGCCAGCTGAGACTGAGACAATGTTGGCTGAGACAGTGCCGGCAGAGAAATTGCCAGTGGGTGCGTCATCAGCTGCTACTGAAGTTGATCTACCTGAACCTAAACCAGATGTTGCCACCGATGTCAATATGGAGAAGCTCAAGACACCTGAGCCTGATGAGACTGCCACAGATGTTACCAATGTCAAGATTCCTGATGAGACTGTGGCTGAAGAGGTAAAGACAAGCACCATTGTGTTGGCCGTTGCTAATGCTGCCGCAGCTGGTGATTCCATGCAGATTGACAAGACTCACACGTCAGAATCGAAAGAATCCGTACATGACAATACCAAGGCCAAGGGGAATGCAAAAGACATCTTTGACCTTGACTCCGCTCTCAGCCAAGCCAAGAATCACAACCTGCTGCCCCAGTTCATCAAGTACTTTTCTGAGGCAAACGACATTGGAGATGCAGATGCAGATGAATCATGGGTATTTGGAGATGAATCCAAGTCTGATCCTATGGAAGACTTGCGTGGTTTCAATCAATTTCTCATCGAACACAATGAGCTTCCTATCCCATACACATTTGAAGGGAGAACCGAAGGTACCATCTACCTGATGCCAGGCGAAACCATTGACACAGATCGGCTCAAGTACTTGGTGAAGCATGCACAGCAACATCCTAGATTCAAGGACTTTATGAATTTCTCCACCACCCAGCACGACATCAATTGGAAGTTTGGTGCCTCCATGGCGGTTCAGGACTTGAATTTGTTTCATCACTGGCTGCTCATCAACCATGAGTCAGGTCTACAACATGATTACTCTGATGATGAATCTACAAAGCCGACGGGACATCAATATCCTCTTGCTCCTTCTTGTAATCACCCCGACATCAAAGACTTGCTGAACAGTGCAGCCAGGGTGGTTTTTTTTTCCTAGGAGGAATTCATTTTTTTTCCAGAGGGAGAATGGAGGTGGAATTCTAGACTCTAGAGACTCTAAGGATTCTAGAATCTAAAATCTAGAATCTAGAAGAATCTTGAATCTAGTTTGGTCCGTCAAAGTATGTTATGGTCATGGTAGTATCGTCATCATCAATCGTCAAATCAAATTCAAATCAAATCAAAATTGCATTAACTAACTTCATTTAACTTAACTTATGTTTCATAGCTTAACGAATTTTGAATTTATGCAATGCGGCTGCAATATTTATTTCCCTGCAGTTGATGTTGCAGAAGATTGTCAAGAGCGGCATCTATAACTTGGAGGCCAAGATCCGTGCTTTGCCATCCTTGAAGTTGGGCGATTTCTTCAGCGGTGCAGGTTCCTTTGTAAAGATCGTTGAGGCGGCTATGTGCGCAATCGATGTAATCTTTCCAGAGGAAGTGACACAGACACTTCAGGCAGTGTGTTGTCAAACAAACTGTTAAGCCTTTACGTTGTTTTCATGTGTTATGTTTAACTGTTAACTTTGTTAACTGGTTCAGTTACAGCCACAGTTATATTCTATTTTAATTTTATTATATTTTAATTTAACAATTAAAGTTTTAAATTTTAATTAATTATTTATTAATTATTAATTAATTAATTATTAAATTTAATTAGTTGACACAAGTAACATTATTAAAATTTCTTATATATTCTCATAAATCATAAATCATCTTTGTTTAACATGAATCAAACTTTTAATTTTTAAGTACATCATTACTACTATAATTATGGGTTTCCCGATCAGAAGTCGCAACACAGGTGGAGCACATGTTCCTATGTGAGTGGATTCCCTTCAAACAGCGACATCTTCAAGACCTAGTTGGTGAGGAGCCGTGCATCTTTGTCGATGCCTGTAAGGTCTTTGGTGAAGACCGCCATTGCATCAATCACAACGATTGCTGTGATTCTTGGATGTTGTTACTATGTCGGTTTTGTTTCTGTTTGTATGCCAAGGGCCAAGGATAGGAAATTTCACAAGTAATGATGATAGTAATAGTAACAAACGAATTGTCCAACATAGTAGGTGGTTCCCCCACAGTTGAAAGTTTTGAGTTTCAAGATTTAGGTTTTCATTTTCTGATTCTAATTCTAATCGAACTTAATCGAATCTAATTTATTTTTATGTTTTTTAAAATCTGTATTTGTAACCTATCCAGGACCTACCTCACAGCATCAGCGGATTCAATGGTGGGTTTTCGTGCAAAAGTTTCTCGAAAATGCATCCAAACTTTGCTGCGCTTCAGCATGCCATGCTGAATGACGATGAGGTGAGGACAGTATGTATGTATGTATGTATGTAATGTAATGGTAATGGTAATGGTAATTGTACTTGTAAATAAATGTAATGTAATGTAATGTAATATGATGTAATATGATGTAAGTATGTATGTAATAGTAATTATGTAATAGTAATTATGTATGTAATTATGTATGTATGTATGTATGTATGTATGTATGTGTATGTGTGTGTGTCTGTCTGTCTGTCTGTCTGTCTGTCTGTCTGTCTGTATGTATGTATGTATGTATGTATGTGTGTGTCTGTATGTATGTAGGTAGGTAGGTAGGTAAGTAGGTAGGTATGTATGTGTGTGTGTCTGTATGTATGTAGGTAGGTAGGTAAGTAGGTAGGTAGGTATGTATGTATGTATTGGAATTGTATTGTAATTGTATTGTATGTATTGTATGTAATGTATCGTATTGTATTTGTATTGTATTGTACTGTACTGTACCGTACTGTCTTGTATTGTATTGTATCGTTTGTTAATAAAATATAATTGTATTGTTTTGTAACTGTAATAAAAAAATATAATTGCATTGTATTGTAATGTAATGTAATGTAGTGTAGGGTAATGTAATGTAATGTAATGTATGTAGTTGTTTGTATGGATTTTGTTTTAGTACATATATTTCTAACAACTAAGTTACTCTTCATCATTCACATAATTATTCCAGCACACTGTCAATGGTGAGTAAAACCTAGAAAAGAAATCATCAAATGTTGCTACATATTGCATTGCTGCATGTTGACAGAATTTGTTTCTTTTTTTTGTTTATCGCGAAACTTCCAACAAATTGTCAATGGTGAAACCAATCATGCATAAAAAAATACTATACATTAATTTACAGTTTACAGTTAAACAGTTATACATAATAAATAGTAACATTCATTGATGATCATATGTACATTCAATGATTAAATTTCTTGGCCTGGGGATTGTACAAAACAAACAACTACTAAACTAACTGAATTATTTTTACTTAGCAGCATCCATTGATAATCCCTGTGTTGATCAGGACGCATCTAGCGTCGCAACATTCAAAGCGTGCATTGCTGCATTGAAAGAGTTCGTTCCAGACTTCTTCCTCTTAGAGAATGTGGACCTGGGGGATGGGGACGACCCAGACTCTAATCTATCTCACATTGTTGAGATGTTGGAGTCGTGCCACTACAGAGTTAGGATCTTCAAAGTGTCTGCGTTGGAGTACGGGCTTCCACAAAGACGTGTAAGGATTTACATAGCAGGGTTCCATTCCGAAAAACAACCAACAGCGTCATTCACCAGAATGGAGAAGATCTTGAACCTCATCAAACTGAGACCTCAAACACCTGATTTTTCGTCCTTACTTGAGCATGTTTTGAATTGTTTCTTAGTTTTGTTCTCCAATAACATGCTTCACCACCAAAGAGCCAAACTCATTACTCATAACTCATAACTCGAGTTACAATTCATAATTCATTCATAATTCACAATTCATGATTCATGACTCATGACTCGTAACTCATAAGAATAACAGAACCCATCTCATGACTCATAACACTAGCATAACATCTATGTTTCTCCGACCATTATTATCTCATCCCGTCTATTTATCTCGTTTGTGTGTAGTTATGTGTGTTTGTAACTACAATGGTTCAATAGCCGGCCCAATTAACAGTAAACTATGAACTATATATCTAGTAACCTAATAGTATGTGACGGTATGTGATTTGTAATGGGTCACAAGTGTGTGCCTCTTACTGGTGTGTTTAGCAGCACAACAATCAGGAACACTTCATGCTCGACGACGATGATCCAGCAGTCGTGGCTGAGCTCAATCGTCGGCGTCAAGTTCGGGCAAAGGCTGACGCAAAGCTGGGTCTTGGTGATGAAAACCATCCAGAACATTTTGTGAGGGACCGGGTTGGTAAGTCCAAAACGGAGGAGCCTAAGGCAAAAGCTTCCAAGGAGAAGGAGAAGGATAGTGACACTGGTAAGTGGCAACTCACTCACCAACAGCTGGCTGAATCACGTGCCTTGGTTGGTAGTTTATTTTATTTAATCTAGGTCATCAGAATCAAAATCATCAATCATGAATCATGATAATTTCATATTATGTCAAAATTCATGATTCTTCATGATTCACAACTTCATGATTCATTTCATAACCACAATCGAATCGAATCTAATCTAATCTAATCATAGATAAGGGATGGTAAGGGGACTATTCAAAAAAACACTAACTAAAGAGACTAAAATGAACAAACCATTCTGTTTTGATTTTTGCTCTGTTGTGTTCCTGATACCTAAATGGATGTATCAACTGGTGGTAACATCATTTTCAATTTTCAATCAATACGCCCAGGCGGTCTTTCGTGGCCTTTGGCAGTTCCGGATGAGCTTGCATCCAACATGTGGTTCAAGACATTGAGCCAACGTGAACGTGAGGAGCGATATTGGGGGTAAATGATGAAAGTATTTCTTCAAACTTCAAAGCAAATAGATCGATATCGGTGAGAGTTTTTCTTCAAAAACATAACACGATTGTGGTTAGTTAAGTTAGGTAAAAAAATATTAACATAAATAAACTAACAAAAACATAACATCAAAATCAATATCAAGTCAAGTCAAAACTCAAGACTCAAAACTCAAACCTCAAACCAGAATCAAAACAAAACTTAACCAAGACCAAAACATTTTATACACTATTGAATCACCATGACCCAATCGTACACTAGTCATCCGTCATCCGCAGAACATGCTCTTTGTGCTCAACGAGCGATCAACGCAGATTGCAACGGGAAAGGTGCCTACACGATATGCTGACCTGTATCAGACTGCGACACGTACACCGACTTCAGGTGCAACAGTGTCTTGGTTTTTAAAGTTTTAGTTTGGAAGTTTAGAGTTAGAGTTTAGTTTAGAAGTTTAGACTAGACTCAGACTTCGACTACACTCTCACACTTTACACTTCACAGGCATTCAACTTACTTTCAGTCATTGATGTCGCTCTTGCTGTATCAGGAAGTCCCTACGATCTTACCATCGACAAAACTCATGGATTTGGTTCGCCGCAGGATTCTCCTTGGAATCTTGTCTCTGATTGATCTTACCATGACAATTTGACAATGTCTTGTGATGTACGTGAAGTTGTTAATGATTCTGATTCAAATGAGTCATGAGTCATGATTGTCAAGTTTATTTTTTATTGTGTTATTTATTTTTAGGGATTTTAGTCTTACCTCTCACTTGACTTTACATGTCACCTGCTTCACATGCCTAGGACGGGAGTTGATGCACTTGCAAGGTTTGCAGCTTGGGCGTGAGCTGACAGAGAAGCTCACCGAATCGCAGATGGTGGATTTGGCAGGAAATGGGTATCTCGATTTAAATTATGCAAGTTGTGCCTATTGAATCAATTCTGGTCGAACATTCTGATAGTTGATGAGAGTCAGAGTTGATGAAAGTTGATGTGAACTGGTGAGAGCCGATGAGAGTTGATGTGATGAACGTGCTGTAGTGATGGGGTGATGGGGTGATGAGGTGATATGATGACTGGATGATCTGTGATTCATGATTGGTGATTTTATATTAGATGGGATATGTATATGATTCGACTATATGATCAAGTTAGATATGATCAAGTTATTTTAGGCTGATGTAAGTGTATGTATGCCATGTTGAGTCATGTTCATGTTATATTCAGACAGATCTGACTAAGATTTGCGATCCTCATACCCACTGCCGCTACTAAGATTTGCTGCGACATCGTGTCTTGCGGTGTTCTTGGCTATGCTATTTGAGCTCGACTATCGCACCCATAGCGAGTCCGAACAGGAGGAAGAGATTGAGAGTCTAATTGGCAATCTTGAAAGCTTCACATGAATATGTGAACTTATGGCGATCTGTGAAAGCTTCACATGAAAAAAATATGTGAACATCTGACAGATGTGCATGCGTATACAATCTTCTGGCAGTGAACACGATTCAAACTTCAAACAAAAAACTAACTAGCACCAATCATGAATCATGATTCACCATGACAACTCAAAGCAAATCAAACCAACCTAGTTGGCTTAGTGTTTGTTATATGTTGTTTGTTGATGATGTTGAAGGTGATGACTATGACTATAACATACTGATACTGTACTAATGTTTGTTTTGCTGTTTTGCTGTTTGGTTGAGTATCCAAAATTTCAAGTTTCATATCATTTTTTTGTTTGCTGCCGGTCACAAGTCATTTGGTTGACCCGTCCTGAATTTAGTTTTCGAGATTCCAAATGTTTGGCTGGTTGCCCAAGGCTATAACCAGCTTGATTCAGCACACGATGTGCAACAATCTGTTGGACTCAATCATCAGTTTGACTCAGCACAACAACGTGCGATGATGGATGGAAAAAAAGGAAATTGGCGAAGCAACCGACTTAGGGATGTGATGCCAATGATGGTAGGGAGATCTATTTTCATCAAAGCAAATACCAAATTGTCATTATTATCCAACAATAATTATCCATCATACATACCAATCATTAGCAATGATGAGCAATAATCAATGTAGAAGAGTAATATCGTACAGTCTTACATATGTATGTATAGGACATCATCTTATATCGTACTCAAAATCATCTATGTAATGCACGTATCGTACATGGCGCACCGTACATACCGTACATACCGTACATACCGTACGTACCGTATACGACGCCACCGCCCACCCGTACCATACATATACGCCCATCGTACCGTACCACTTTTTGGCTGCCATCATAGCATAGCTCTTGAGCATAGCTAATGAATAACTATAGAGAATAATATATATATATATATTATATTATATTATATTATGTTATATTATATTTTATTATATTATATTATATTATATTATATTATATTATATTATCTTATATTATATTATATTATATATACATGTTGTCATATTGATAGAGTATATATACATATGTATGTATATATATACACATAATGACAGAGTATATCTATGAATGATCATTATAGATAAACGACTGGAATATATTGTCATAATGATAGAATAACTGGATAGTGATAGAGTATAATGAATATATAATTAGCGAATAATGACTTTCAATAATGAATACATGATAGACTATGTTGTCACAATGATAACGTATATACATAATATATATATATAATATAACTATAATATCAATGTCTCAATTTTATCTCCAAACACTAGAAATTAGATGATATGGCAAACTTATGATCATTTATTTTGATATATCTTACTAATGGTGATATTCTACATCACAATATATAGCAATGATTAGATATTGGCAGCTGGACTGATTATATATATACTTACCAATCATTCTAACAGCTGGATATAACTTGGACATTATGATTAAAAACACACATATATATATAAATATGATTTATCTAGATTGGATAAACATTTTAAGATGAGATTGAGGATATAGTTCAGCGATAATTGATGAACAGCACTTGCAAACCCGGACAAAACTCAGGATACTTTATGACATAGAAAATGACAAGTCAGGTTCTGTCTCTTCAAACCGAAGAGCTTGTACTATCCGGGTTTATGGATTCCCTGCAATGCTTTCTTTACCCCTGGAAAATCTATGGGAAACAAACAGCTTATGACTGTCCAAATAGTGGCCTCATGATGTCATGATAGCATACATCAATATATATATATTGATATATATCATTCTATCCGAATGATGGTCAAAAACCTTGGCCCCAGCTATAAAAAATGTTTAAAATAACATGAAATCACTGGCTGTTTATGGGATATCCATCCTGAATGACCCATTCCCTGACCCATTCCGAGTGGCCAATCCCAGGCCATCCGCCTGACCGCAGCCTTGGGCGTGACGGAGCATCCACTGCCAATGGAAACGATGGAAGCATTGGCCGCCAAGGTGTGCTCGACGATCGATCTGGCTCGGATTGGGATTTTCCAATCGAAACCTCCATTTACTGTAACCTCTGGTAAAGGTTTACAGCTTGCGACATTGAAAATGGCCATAAAAATAGTGGACTTACCCATTAAAAATTGTGATTTTCCATAGTTACGTTAGTTTACCAGAGGGTAGTTTGTGTATGTTTCCATATTAGTCCTATGGTTTTCAAAGGCCCCCTGGTCCTATTCAAAGGGATAGTATTCAGCTTTGCACGGGTCAGAGGCAGCTTGGCCACGAACAAGAAACAAAATGCATTGAGTAGCCCAAAATGGAAAATATTGATCATATTTTAATTTAACAAACAAATGAAAAAAACAGGCTGTTTTTTTCTTTCGATACTACTTTTAGAAGGAGGTAGGGTGGGTACCTTCTGCTCAATGACCTCCTCCCACACCCCACAACACAGAAAAAAAAATGTTTTCATAAAGAAATCGTATTTTTTTGGCTCAATTCCACCAGTTTTAAACTATCGTAATAAAGCATAATTTAGAATGATTTACCTCCCCAGAAACTCTGATTAACACCCCTTTGAATAGATCCCCGGAGTTGGAGAACGAGATTTCCCATGATATTCCCATGATTTTATCTAATAGATTTCTAATATCATACATTCCCATATTGTCATATTCTATAATATCATATATTCCCATTTATAGAATTTTATAGTTGATTTTCCCCATATTTTCCCATGTACGGAGTTTCCCATGGGATTTTCCATTCCCACAGGTGGCCGCCCACATCGACGATGCCGAAGGGCTGCCATTGCGGCAGCTGGTGCTGTGGCTGCGGACCATGGAGATTATGGAGATACGACAGGCGCGGCGGAAATTCATGGGGAAAGTGGTGAAAGATGGGAGATTTTTTTCGCCAACATGGTGCAGATTGGTGGATTATGTGGATTTCACCAACAAACACTGTTTAGCCTCTGGTTTTATCTAAGAGTTTGCTACTGAACATGGTCATTTATAGTTGATTTAGCCATTAAACATGGTGATTTTCCATAGTTACGTTAGTTTACCAGAGGGTAATGATGGTATATGATGGTTAGATGGAAATATGATGGACCAACAGCAATGGGATTTAATGGACATGACATGATGGGATATTAAAATGGTGATTGATCCAACAAAGAACGTTGATTTACTGGGAGTGATATATCATATTTGAAGTAAAAGGGGAAAATTGAGCAACACGCATTTGGGGGACTGGATGTTTTACTATGTTTTACTACGAGATTATTTGGAACAAACATGGGAAAACTGTGGGCCTTAAGGATTCTACAACTATTTATTGATTTAAGCTGATCTTACCAAAACATATTGGGCGTCTCAGGAGGTGTAAGAGTTGAACATATCATGCTACGGGGGTTCGTCCGCTCTAGCTTTCCCAAGAACGCTTTGAAGCAACCGAAAGACGAGGATAGAACAAAAAGATATGCGAAGAAATGGAAGAATTTAGGGACGTCAGCAAAAAGTTTGGATGGGATGGGTATTCAGTGGAACAGATCAACACCGGCATTTCATATATGGGTGTGGGCTAGCCGTTGGCTAAAAAAGTGATTGGGAACCCCCATATATCGATTGCCTAAGTTTTCCGAGCAGAGGTGTCACTGTGGAAGCCAATCTTGTGGCAACTGCATCAAGCCTTGGAGGAGGTAGTGCTTTGTCGTCCATGTGCTTTCCGAAGCCGGAGAATCAGTTGATTTTCAAGGGATATTTTAAAATGGAACCTCGCCGAAGTCAACGCAAAAAACAAGTTTCAAACAGATCATTGCCAGATCTTTCTGTTTGTCTCCGTTTGATTACGGTAACATTCATTTAAGTTCTTGTTCGTTTTCTCCATAGATGTGATCTTTCAAAACCATGAAAGTTCTTTCAATTCACCAAAAAAACAATGATAAACATGTAGACTCATATAGTTGGACCATATACTGTAGTTGGATCTTTAAACATAAAACCACCATTTCACCAAGCAAAATTCAGCGACCGGGCGGATCGCCAGGAGTCATGGACTCTACGGATGGCCAGCCGTGTGCTGGTAGCAATGGACAGGTGGCAGATTCGCATCGACGTGGAGTTTGTCCCAGCCTAGCCATGGAGTAACTTCAATGGTGGATTTCTAGAAAAGCCACGTTTGATTTCTGGAAAAAAAAAACGACAGATAGATCTAATATGATTGTTTTCTAGATGAAAGGATTGGTTTAAGGGACAATCTTCACCGGAAACTACCATGGTTTTTTCAATGAAATATGGGAGTTACCTGCCATTTTCTATTAAGCCAATCCATTGACCAGATGAATTTTATTTTGTTGAGGAGTCCAAAAGGAACCTGACCTTATGGCTGGTATATGCTGGTAGCATGTCACCAGGCAATGCTTATGAAAATCAACAGAGTCACTGTGTTTACACCTGCTGAACTTGACATGAGCCCTCAAATCATCAAAACATAGAGATCCACGAGGCATGATCTTCATAGGTACATGTCTATCCTTGGTGTCCTTGGTGTTCGGTTTCCATGGCTTGTTTTTTTCGATCGGATCTCCAGCAGATTTCATCAGCACCATTAAGCCTCGCCAGGTTGGAATGCTTTGCAGAGGCTGAGGAGACATTTTGTCCTGGAAGATGATCCTTGATGATCCTTGATGATTGTTCCAATAATCAATGGATTGGTTTAAGGGAAAATCTACAGGAAACCATAGATTTTCCCATTAAATATGGGGTTTTCCTGTAAATTTTCCCTTAAACCAATCCATTGAAATAAACAGTTATTCCTTTGACATTGCTGATGTTTCTGTGATATTCTGGTGCTTTTTGATTGATTAAGTGAACGTCTGGGATTATTGGACAAAAAGCGTATCATGGACTGGCGATTCTAAGCGGTTGTGAAACTTATAAACCTTCCATTTTGGCGGTACATCAACACCAACATTTCTACAGTTACGAGACCATGTTCATTGAATTTTGTGGTACATCGCTGAATGGATCGGCCCAAGGATAAATCTGCACCCCATGATGTGTTAAACCCCCCAAATACATAAGTTTCCTGCAAATTTTCCCTTGAACCCTTGGGAAAAGAAACTCACTAGCAACTTTATGGATTAATTTTAAGGTTAATCAATAGATATGAATAGTTAATCCATAATTCATCCATGTTTTTTAGCACAGAAAAAACACGTCAGGACAGCAGCATCCTCTTCATCTCAGCCAGGGCGGCAGAACTGTTGCCAGGCGTGGTTGTCTCTTCACAGATTGCTGCTCATATGCCTCAGAATCATGCCTAAAACGTCTTATAAAACTTAATGATACTTGCTTCTGGGGATAATGATGGTTAATGATGGTTAATAATGGTTAATAATCACTGGTTGGTGGTGACTGGAACCATGGAATTTGATGACTTTCCATCTATTGGGAATGTCATCATCCCAAGTGACGATTCGTCATATTTTTCAGAGGGGTAGGTATACCACCAGCCAGTTATGTTTCCTTCAGCCGGAGTAAGCCATCTTGAGCCTCTCGTTGTGTACTTCAAGCCTCAAATCAAGCCTCACATCCCCAAGAAGCCATGTCAAACCATGCCAGGCACCAACCATCTTCCCCTCCCTCCATCCAACGGTATACTGTATATTTAGAACCGTTTTATGGAACAAATAATCCCATTCTGTATCTCCATAACATCATATGAGTCATATCATATCCCCATTATCCATGAGTTAATTTCATATGATCGACTCAGTGAGTTCCTCCGTTGTTTCATTCATGGTGAAAAATCATGGTTAAATCGTTCATATCTTTTCCTAGCAAAGTCCATCAATTTCTCCAGGTTTGGACGTCCTCCATTTTTGGAGGACGTCCTCGTGCCCCCCAAAAAACGCCAGGTTTGTCAGAGACGGCGTCGCCGTCCGCCCTGTCGCTGGCGCAGCTCCTGTTGCGGCACCTGGGGACGTTGGGAACGGAGGCAGCGTGGCGTGGCTTGGCGGGGAAATAGAGGACCAATTAACAAACAGATGAAATGAGATGGTAATAATAATGATAATGTCTTATGATGGTAAATATATATATATATATATTATAATGATCATATCTATGATGGTAAATATATATATATATATATATATATATATAATGGTAATAATATATGATGGTAAATATATAATAGCAATAATAATCTTATGATAATATATAATAATTTAATAGTAATAATAATATTATGATAATATATAATGATAATGACCATATCATATCTATGATGGTAAATACCATATGATCAACATATCATCAACATTGCTATCATATTATGGTAAATACTATCATTCTTATGATAGTAATGATTACCAAAATAGATATGATAGAACTAATCCAAGAAAGAAATGGTCAATTTGGCAAGTTACCAAAGCTATTGTTATCTATAATTATTAGTAGCCAAATTCGGGTTCATGATAGTACTGGTATAATCTAGTAATGATTATATGTCACAGGACTTGTACGGTTATATGCCAAGAATCACTATTATCATTATGTTCAATACTATTATTATCTCGCTAATGAATTGTGATTGTAGGTAACAATACGAATGAAAATAATGGCAACAATGATACTGTAATTAATCATGAAACATGACAATCGTGATGATCATTATAACTTATAACATTATCACAACAATTATGATCATTGTTGATTACATCACAATATTTATATAAAGATGATTATGTTATAACATTATAACTATTGGTACATGATAATGATAATGATTATAATGGTGATAATGATTGTAATTAGTGGTAAAATCTGCGAGTGATTCAGATTCAGCTTAAATTTAAAGTGAATATTGGCTATAGACATCCATAAAACAAAAGTTGAATCTGAGTTGATTCGGACACCTCCGAAAATGATGATAACAATTCATGATCAATGATTTCTTTGCAACGGATACTCCTGGAATTTCTCGTTTACTAATTATGGAATCTATTTATGTTGGGACTCCTTTTTGGTGATATTCAGAAGGCTTATGGGATTCAAATGATAACGCTACAATCATGATAGATTGGCCAACCCATCATCCACACATCCAATGGTAAATTGGGAGGCGCCCAATGGTGAACACCAATGGTGACAACCCCCACGAAACATAGCAATAACTTAGATGAGAACACTAGATGGAAACATGTTGTTGCTTATATTAGTCTATTACAATCAACGTTAATATGTTCATTTTCCATCATTTTCCATTGAAACTCTGCGGAACCTTGGAGAATTTTCCAAGATCCAATGGGAGATTTTCCAAGATCATCATTTCTGAGAGGTAAACTGGCCCATTTTTTCGGAGATTTCCCGGCCCTTCTAGGCGACTGGTTCTTGGAGCGGATCAGCTACGCAGCCTTTGTGCTTGACCTGGATGCCTGGAGGAACCAGGGAACCCTTCAGGGTGGCATCAATGGCCGCAAGCGATAAACATTGGAGGTACCGATTCCTGCCATAAGGCCTATTTTATCAGGCCTAAAGTTCAGGGAATATCCCTAGAAAATATGCACTTCTATGCTACAGTACCTCCATTTTAAAATTCCTGAAATTCACATTGAATCAACCAGAACCTGTTCTTTAGTTTAGACATGGTTGCTTTTTGTAAAGCCAAATAGAACGGGACCTCATGAAGTGATTGTGGTTCCAAAAATCCTTCAAGAACGCTGGCATTCACGGTGAATTTGTGATGAAACCTGGACTGAAACGCTGGAATTTTAGAGCAAAAAAACATGTGTCACTTGAATAAAAGCTGTCATAAACTCCTAGTATCAACAGAATTTTGTGATATATTTTAACTTCTCTGTGAGGCTTGCAAAGAACTAGAAGCGGGACTTGCATTTGCAAACCACATAATGTAGAAAGCCTTCTGTACAGCCACAAGAATGGGTGGATTTTGCATCTGTGATGTACAGTATCAATGTATCAATAGCAGCTAGTGTGACGGTGATGGAGAAAACACGGGTATTTAATGGTAGTATTTACAGTGTTTTGTGGTGGTTTTCTTCAAAACATCACTCCTCCACGGATTCCTTCAAACAAAAGGGGTCAAATTCAACCGTTTTTTTTTGTTTTTTTTTTGGTTTTTCTGAGTTTGGTTTAGTCAGCCGACGTGCGAAAGAACCCCATTCATTTCGAATGTGTTACACCTCTCGCACACCACTTGGTATACTGTACGCAGGAAGTATTCGTCTTGGGAGCGCCTTGGCGAAAGGTTGGAATGAGTGCCCGGGGCCTGGGGCCTGTTTTGGAAGGGTTGATTATACGGAGGGGTCAGGAGAATTCATTCAATTTCCTGCTTATCTGTGATGGAAAATAGTCTGCAATTGACTTTAGACATACATCATATTACAGTATGTCAATATTCCCCTCTGGTTTTAATATAGCCATGGAAAATGCCCATTTATCATTTATAGATGATTTACCTATTAAAAATAGTGGATCTTTTCATGGCTATGTCAGTCATAACCAGAATATTACATCATTTGTAATATACATGTAAATCCTTTGATTTTGATAGGAGAATCCTTTCTCCAATCCCAACCCAAGCCAAAACCCATCAAAAAAACGAGGAAATTTTGGCAGCGCCACGTCTTCCTCCTATGTCGTCTGGCCTGTTTGGACAGCCACGGCGATCAGCAGCGACGGTGTCAAGTGCAACGAATGCTGAGAGGCAGGGAACGGATGGACCTTGGTGAATGGCTGGGTGATTATTAAATAATATCCCGGAAAGCCAAAAACACAACCCCAAAAAAGGGGAGTCCGACTATCCAGGATTAAATTAAAACGATGTGTATTATATGGGTGTCCGACTTTGCTAAGATTTTGGAGGATCATCCCAGCAACTCGTTGGAGTTCTCACCATACCTGGGACATCCTGGGACCATCCCAAACCATCACAATTTCTCTCCCATCGCATCAAAAAATCCGGAACATCTTCAAAAATCACCCAAATTTATCAAAAAACATCTCCAGAAAATTTGGGTGATGGAAAATTTATCAAAAAATCTCCAGCAAATCCCACGAAAATCCCAGGAAAATCTTCCCCCGGTGCCAGGTGCTTCCACGCCAACGTCGACGTCCAACGAGCGCCTGGCGCTGCTGTGCGCCTTGAGCGCCGTGGGCTTCGACCTACGCCAGGTGGACCTGCCCGAAGCGGAGAAGCCCTGGTGACGTCGGCGGAACACCGGGGCGGCTGGTGGCTAGGGAAAAAATGTGGGAAAACGGTGGAAAATCTATATGAAAGATATGAAAATATGGAAAAAAATAAGGGAAAACCATGGGAAATCTATGAAAACATGGATAAAATGGGGGGAACATCTATGAACACATGGAAAAACATGAGGAAAAACTATGCGAAGTTCTGATGAAACATTGAAAACATTGACACATTTGATGAAACATCATCCCAACAGCTACAAGCACCTTCTGAGACTGGTTGCTTTGTGGTTTGTGGGGGTCTTTTCACACCGCGGCTCCGGTCGGGTGTTTGGAGCACATTTGGGATATGCCAGATATGCTGGTGACTGGTTTGGGGAAATGACTGATCAATAGGGGCATTGATTTATCGACAGGTCAAAAAATGGTGGACACTGGAAACAAAGGCAAAACTGGAGAATGGAAACGGTGAAAACCATGGAAAACCATCATCGATACACATGAAAATTAGTGTGATTTTTGCAATTGATACTTGCATGTGGTGCAAGTAGGATTCTTTGGGGGAAACTTGGCATTCGGACCTACTTGAATTTTTTGGGGATGAAGCCTCAGTCCTTAGGACGTAGATAGACATAGTGTTTTTTTGCAGAAACCAAGTGGATTGCCAGTCCCCACGTCACACCCGAGGCAGGCTGCGTTGCTATTCCCTGCCGTAGCCGCCAGCAGCTTCCCTGCCGTGGATGAAGTCGTTTCCCTGTCGCTGGTGCTGGAGGGGCTTACAACAGAACCTCGTCATTTTCTTAGCGGAACAGGTGGAGACGTCAAACATGGGAGTTTCTGGTGCTACGTTTGGCCACCAGATGCTAGTCTTTTGATTTTGAGAAATGGAAATGGTCCAAAAAGCCGAATATCAATCTTTATCAATCATTATGCTGCTTTCTCCTCATTCTGGTTGACATGTTCATGCATTTTCTTTGGTATCATGGACTCTCAGCCGGTGACAGCTCCAATTTTTCGGCCGGGAATCTTCAGCAGCTCCCAGGAGAACGCCGGAGATCTGGCCTTGGCTGCGATCCTTGCGGGTCCACCAGCCGTTCCGGTGCTGCTGGCAGCGCTGGAACGGCTGGAGAAGGTGAACGCCACGGGGATGGTGGCGTTGCAACTTCTGCGATTTGAACGGCTGGCGGATCTGCCTCTGTCGACCTTGAGGAAACTCCAGGAACTGGTTGAAGCCTTCGTGTCTGAAAAAAATCCAATGACTCCGGGGATTTCAGTGCAGTTGGAGTGAGCTTGCTAGGCTGCGTGTGACGCTGTGATACGCCGTGTTAGTGGAGCGTTTTGATGGTATAGATAACTCAAAAAACAACTAGAGCTACTTCAGCAGTCCAAAGATCTGCCCCCCAACAAAAATGGATAAAAATGGTAGCTGACTGGTGTGCCTTCTATCACCTTGCCAACATCGCATATCATGTCCTGCACTTTTGGTAGTCACCCCTTGCCGCCTCGGCTCACAGTGGAAAGATCAACCAATGGCCATGTGATTGCAGCCAAGGTGTGGTTCGAAAGACACAGCGATTCAGTCACTTTTGAGGGGCTGGAAATTGACCCCTCTAAAAGAATTCGTAACGAATTCGTAACGCGGTTGAATTCATTCACACTGAGTTGGAGATTGATGATGTTGGGATTCAGTGTCCTTGAATTCTCAGCTTCGACCTGTCGAATTTGGGAGATTACTTTGGCCCAAGTGGTGGGGCCACCATCTTGATCCCTCGACGTGGTCCAAAACTGATGGTTGGATGAATCATTTCTAACTTATTTCATGTTGTTTGCCTCGCCGATTCTTTCAGCTCGGGTAGGTCAGATGAAGCCTGGCGACTCCAAAGATGAGAATGGCCTGAAACGGTTGATCCGCATTTGTACCCCAGCTTCGTGGAACAGCGGAAAACCGGTGTTTCCCAACAAAAAAGTGCCCAACACTATGGTCCTATGGTTTTCTCCAAGTCACAGTTTCAGCACCTCACAGAGTGTTTTTGCATGGTCCACCAACCACTGCGATCCGAAACAAGTTTAGACCTAGCTCCTCCGTCGACTCGACAGAGCGCCATCTTGTTGGTTTCTAGTCCCGTTTTTGTGAAATTCACCATGGGTACAACAAAACGTGATTGGCACCATATTTGGTGTCATATCTTGACAATTTCCCCATGTTTGGATATGTTGAACCGTTCAATACCTCATTAGTTAACCCCCATCAAAACCGCCAAATCCCCATCAAATGCGATACTGGTTGGTGGTTTGGAACATTTTTGATGTTCCATTTCATATATGGGATGTCATCCTTCCCATTGACTTTCATATTTTTCAGAGGGGTAGGTCAACCACCAACCAGATTTGTGTGGTAAACTCCCCAACAACAGACCAACCCGGTGCCTCCGGTAACAGACCTTGCTCCTTCGAGGCCTGAACCTGGGCGTGCGCGTGAACAAAGCCTTCCTTCTGCTGACAAAATGTTTGCAGATTTTGCTGCTACCACAGCTCAGTGCCTATCAGCACCTAGGCTGTCCTGATGGTGGCAAAGCTGGAGAAAAGAACAGAAGAAGTACAGGAAGATTCTATGTTTGATTTTGCTAGATTCATTTGTTAACATAACCAGAATCAGCTGGGCTAGATTCCTGGCTACAAACAGAGAGTGGCCGGTGAAATGGGGGGTTCATTCCGAGAGTTTCAGAGGAAGTTCGTGGGGGATCACTGTTGGGATGGGCGTTACTAAGGTACCGTGCTTATTTGGTCTATATCCTGCAGGCGGGGAACTGGGTTGGCTGGACGCTAGTTGGCAAGGCAGGTTGCAGGCACGTTGCCGCCGGTTCGTTTGGACTTCTCAGGTTCTGGGAAGCGAAAGTTTTCAACTTCTTTTGGCTAAGAGTGGCTCGGTCGATCTCGGTCGCAATTTCCAAAAAGGCCCAGGTGGTCCATTTGTGCCTTGAAGATCCTTGAAGATCTTATTAGATCTTAGAAAGCTAGAAGCAGCTAGACGCTACCTCTCACCTGTCATGTTTTTCCTGGGTCCTGGAAGCTGTTCTGCATTGAAACAACATCAGTGGTGTGCCATTGCATATTTCAGTCACAGGATGATTGAAGATGATCTCAATCATGCCATGGCAAAGAATGCCTAGCTGATGCCTACTTGTAGCCATTTAAATGCCTTTATCTTGTATATAAAAGCCTACAGCGGCAGCGATTTGAAATGTTTTGTCTCAAATTTGTGCCCCCCAAATCCCATCGGTTCAAAATTCATTTTTTCCGCATGACAAATTGTTGCAAAAGCTTGGGATATCCAAACCACTTCGAGCCCATGATTTTTTTTGTTGGCATGTTCCTTTCAAGTCCACCAGTTCCCAAGTTGCAAAGTCCTGATTTCCAAGTAGCTATAGCCATGATATACAGTAGCATTTTCCGAAAAAAAAAAATCTCCAAGGCCATCAACATACCAAAATGGCATTTCCCCAAGTCCTGAGGTTTGCAATCCTATTACTACGTGGAAAATCTGCTGTTATTGCTCTCTGTGGGTAGCTGCCTGCCCTTCCTGAGAGTAGCACCTTGGACGAAATCGAAATCTGGATCTGTCGTTGAGCCGTTAAACATACCCGACATACGTGATGGCTATTGATGGGTATAAATTAAGGATGATTTTTGTTACGTGATGGCTATTGATGGGTATAAATTAAGGATGATTTTTGTTAGGATCTGATAAGATATCAATGATTATATTCATGGGACATTGATTGGATATATATATTATATATCTTTGATATTTATGGGATGAATGCATTTAATTTTGAAAGTGTTGATTCGTTTTTCTAAGGCATACTAAGGGTTTATTGGGGAGTGTGAACTACCCAAAATTAACGGGATACCCATTTACCAACCATGTGTAATGGGATAGGATAGATATGTTTTGTGGCTCAGGTGTGCAGTGTTGACAATTTATGAGAATGTGATGTTTGTTTTCTTATGATTGACCCTGAACATTAGAACCTGAAAACAAGTTGAGAGACTTCAATTCATCCAGGTCTTTTCTTTTTGAATCAGCAATAGTTATATATTGTGTTATGTCTTCTATATATATATATTATATTTACCAGCAAGGTTTTTTTCCATTTCCAAGTCACAACTGCGCGGACTCCGTGCCGAGGTATACAATCTCTGGAGATTTATTCCATGTCCTCCCATGGCCTTTGGATCGCATTGGATCGCAGCCATCTTCGACATCTCATGGGGATGGGGGTATAGAGATTTTTCAAGAAATTAACCTCATTGAAGCAGATATTGGATAATCATGGATAATCAGGGTGATCTTGGATGTGCTTCAAAGAAGAAGTTCATATTCAATATGATAGTGGAATATCGTGGGCTTTGTCTCTGAGGATTTAGCGAATTTCTGGGCGAATTTCAATCGGATTCTGGTGATTCACCCGTCCACCTCCGGAGCCATAGATCCATGGCACAGCAAGGCTCCCAACGGATCCCGAGGCGTCACTGATTTCCAATGTGGCGTTGGTTCTGACGCTGATCTTCCTCTTCGTTTTAGGTGCGGCTGGGTGCCACGGTGCTGGCGCCTACCAAAAATCATAAAAATCATAAGAATCATCGTAGAAACGCCTGGGATGGTTGGACAGGAACACACCAGAACTATACCGCTCGCAGAAAAGTGAACAAAGTGAAGCCTGTGAAAAACCATAAAACACCAATCACATGAAGTACAATAGAAATACTGCAGGGTGCATTCAGGTTTGTTCAGACTTGATGATATTTCCCTGAGTTCCCACCGCGAGGCATTGGTAGATTTCAAGACAGCTTGTTCCAGGCCAACTCCACCTGCTGGGCTGGGGGGTAAAAGTAGAACAAGGATGAGCGCTCATCAAGAGCTCTGGAGCTGCTGCTTATACTCTTGATGTTGTTGATGTTGTTGATGTTGGCATTCAAAAGAGGTATACGGCATACCCTATTTCAAACACCCCAATTGTTTATGTATGGCATTGCCTTTACATCATGACATATCATGACCAACTGGATGTCAAAAGATAACACAGATAACACAGCCATCTGTTTTTTGGTTCCAACTAGCTGGGCCACTTTTGGTCTAAAGTCTAAACGGGGGCCAGTGGCGCCAGGTCTACACCTACAGCATGATGATCTGGCCTTGGCTCGTCTTGACCTCCGTGGTGTCGCGACTCTTTATCGAGCGACAGGCTGGGCTCGAAGCGGGCTCGAAGCGGAGATGAAAGGAGCCAGTTGATGTCAATGATATGATTGAAGTGGTAAAGATATGTCAAGATGGTTTGTTTCATCATTACTATAATCCTATTATATAAATTATATACTATAAAAAACATGATTAGATATGTAAAGATGTTTGGTTTCATCAAGACTATAAACATCTATAAACCAGGATTGATATCATTGACTCTGACTATGGGGCCATGGGGTTCAAAACCATGGGATTTGCTCAGCGATCTGCGGCGCTCTCGGCGCATGGCGATGAACGTTCACCACAACAAAAACCAGCATTGGATGAAGGTAAATTTGTTGGATATATTATATGATATTATATGTATATGTGTATATATATAATGATGATTATCATCTATCAATTATGATTGTTTGATATACTGACATTAAGCTAATCACCTATTATATAATCACCTATGAATGAACAATTTCATTTGATGGTGCAAAAAAAATCTAGTTGTCTGTCAAAATGACCAGTTCACCTTTGGTTTTTCTGGGTCTTAATTAATTTCACTCATACTCATACTGATACCCAAGTACATCCAGAAGTTTCTCTTTCTCTCTTTCCATCATTCCCGATGGTGGTTCCAAAATGCTTTAATAGTCAATTAAGGACAAAGAATCAAGATCATTGGAAACCTTTGGACTTAAAAAATGGACTTAGAATCATGGTTTATTCGACAAAACCCTTGGATTGACGAATGGATCTTCACAGATTTGACAAACATCTTTTCCAGACAGGTTCAACCAGACGTCCACGTCCATGACACGCCTGAACCGACCGCCCACGGCAGGCGGGTCGCAATCCGTTTTCACCGGTGAAGGATCTGCCGATTTTGGGATTCTTCGGAGCTCTGGCTGCGGCACCTTGGCGGTTTTCGGATGGATTAGTGGTTGGTGGTGACTGGAACATTGGTGAAATGTAGGATAATGATGGTTAATATATGGGTATTATATGGGATTATAATGGGATAATGATCTTTATAATGGGATGATATACCAATAATGATGGTTAATGATGGTTAATAATGGTTAATAATCACTGGTTGGTGACTGGAATATGACTGGATTATGACTTTCCATATGTTGGGAATGTCATAACTCCAACTGATTTTCATACTTTTCAGAGGGGTAGGTCAACCAACCAGATTAGTATTGCCTTTTTTTTGGCCTTTTTTTTCTCGGATTCAATGAAATGATGTTGGAATATTGGAATGATAGTTGCTAACCAGATATTTGTCATATTTCTGGGTAAATTATAACGACCTCACTGCGACCTCATTGGAATCATGGTTAGTAAGGGAAATCATCCCCAAATGGCCTTATTTCAGGTTAGTGAATTATTATAATTTACCCAGATATTTGTTTGCACGGTTTTTAAAGATTGACCTTTTTTTTTAATAATCATCGCTCATCACAGTGATGACAACGGCCAATGGAACTGGGCGAATCATTGGTGATCCCAGCAATGACGACTGGTCGAAAGCAGATACTTATTACCTGTATAATTAACATCGTATAAGATAATAAGATAATATATATATTATAATGTCTCTATATATATATACTGTATATATTATATAATTATCATAACATACAACATCATAGTATAGTACCCAAGATACATTTTAATACATATCGAGTAATCATCGAATCATAATAATCATCGATATCGATAGCATCTGCCCCTTTTCCACCTCAACTCGACCTCGAGGTCTTGGCTTTTCTGGCCTTGAAGCAGCTAACGATCTGCGACTGCTTAGTGCTCACCGTCCCTCGTTTGGAAAAGCAAAAAGCAGACGTTTTGGAAAACATAGCATCTGTCTGGCGGCCAGAAGAAATTCTGTATGATTTTCGGATAATTTTTGCATGACAATGATTTTTCAATGATTTTGGATGCTATTTCACCAACAGAACCAAGGTGATATTGGATGATTTTGGGCTAGGTCCACTTCCATGAGTCACATGAGGCGTCACGTATGGTGTTTTATGGTGACCTCTGTCAGTTATACACCTAATTCCACGGCTGAATCATCACTATCAACACTTTCCCTACAAAGTGGGATCCCCCCAGTTATAGCATGTTCTAAAGTGGTGTATAACCGATCAAACTGTTGAGATTTCCAGTTTTAAACCCTACTTATTCTAGTTTCAGCAAGGTTAGCCATCAAGGGGGGTCCACCCTGTATGAACATGACCACAGGATTGCTGCATTGGGATCCACATAATGCATCGAAAGATAGCATAGATTGGGGCAATTTTGGTTGAATTTAGTTTCATACAGAATCTTCTTGGCAAAAAAAAACATGTCATAGATTGGTTCATTATCCCATCTAACATCATCTAACTATATTCTCATATCAACCTGTTGGGATTTTGGGTCCAGGTGCCCCAACCTGTCCTTTCGGCACGGTGAAGTTCAGCACGAGGTCTTTGACAACGTCTTGGCCGCGGCGGTGGCGTCCATGCTGATGGGCAAGTTGAGAAGAAAGCGGCACTTCAGAGCCATTAAGGTCTACACCATGATGTGTGACTCGGTCAAGGACCAATCATGGGCCTGGCCTGGGGGATGGCTCCATGTATTTCCCACATCATTTGGAGCGGCCTGGGATGATTCGGGCCTGGGAAAGATGGTGATTTCACTGGGATTTGTGTGGCCACGGCAGCCCCATATCACCAGTTCAACGGATTCCAGGGGATGAATCATCAGACGTCGGAGTTTTTCGAAAAAAGTGATGGTAGCAAGGACCCGACAAAGATCAGATTGTATCAAAATCATATGTGTCATTTTTTTTAGAGATTTGGTGTGTCTGTATGTGTCTATTCATTTTTTAGAGATGTGGTGTGTTTGCTGACATTTGCTCCGAGAATCATCCATTGAGTTCCATTCTTCTGTCAATACGTAGGGGTATACCCCATTTCGAGATGTATCGTACACATCAAGTTGCTTCTACATCCCATGAACCCTTTTTATCCCATTATTAGTGGTTAAGTCCCCATCCGCATGGGCCCCATGATGAGATGTCAGTTGAAGATCAGTCATTAGTCGAATTCTTTGATGGTTAGCCCGCTGATTTTCCGGTTTAATTCATGACTGATTTATAATGGGTTCAACTGCCATATCTGCCATGATTCATCCTAGCTGTTGGACTTATAAAACAACTTACCCTCTGGTAAACGTTTACATAGCTATGGAAAATCACCATTTTTAATGGGACAACTCACTATAAATGGCCATTTTCAATAGCTATGTTAGTTTACCAGAGGATACTAATGTTTCATGGTTTTAACAACGTTGAATTTTATGACTCCCTCGCCGCCTCGAGGTGTTTTGGTGGTGCTGTACTTCTTGGGCGACCAAGGTTTATCGAACATGTCCATGCACCTTGCTGCCGAACATCATTCATATCCTGGCTTTGTTTAGGGAAAAGGAACATCCACCATGACTGGGGAATCCAAAAAAGGAATCTGTATGAATCTGTGTTATTTTGTGTTATTTTGTGGGGAGCCCAAAAAAGTAAGCAAATCCAAGCTATCTAGAGTTGTTCGAGCAATTTTCCCAAGTTTCTGCCAAGGTCCTTTCCGCTGAATGAAGCGCACATCCTGTGGATCGCTTCACGCTTCTTCCTGGTGACACGCTCCATCTACGTGAAGTGGAAGTGCTACCGATGGGACCGGGGGATGGGATGAATCCTCCCAGCAAACTGCAGGTTGTTGCTTCTTTTTGAAGAAACCACATGTTGGGATTACGCACGAGATGGACAAAGAGACTCGGACTGGGGGACTTAAATCCATGAAACACTGAAACAGTTTTTATATAGTTTATACTGGACAAAGATTCCGGATCTTTGAACAACATACATCAGTCATACATCTTAGATCTGTCACTTGATCTTCGTGTGGCTTTTCTTCAATCGGAACCGCCCGAGCTGAGCTGTCCATCGCCAGGTACGCCAGCTTTCATCACACCAAGGAGCCGAGTCATCCGCCGGAGAACCTGTTACTGTTCTATGCCGGGGAGCTCAGTGGTGCAGCACTGGGACTGACTACGACATATCCTCAGGATATCCCAAGAATTATGAAATTTGTGAAATCCCAATGGATATCATGAACTATCCAAAAAGACATTTTTATATTTCCCATTTTGTTGGGGATATCATTGGGATGTAATGGGATTTAGCTGGAAATTTGACAGTTTTCCATTGAACATCAATATTAGCAGTTAAATTTCCAAACGAAATTGGTAGTTTTCCCTACATTTAATTAGCAGAGGGCATGTGGTAAACCATCTAGAAATGAGGAAGAGTAGTGTACTGGACTATTTGGTGGGGATAGTGGATATGACCAACAATATGGGTAATGTGGTACCAGTAAGGTTAAGCACCAGCCAGACCCAAAGATTGCGTTTATTCTCAAAGTTATACCACATGAGTTGCCAGCTATAAAAGTTTATATGCAGAAACTATATTTTGACAACAAACATGATTATAATTGGCAACTCATATAGGTTTTTCTATAGTCCCGTTATGTCCCATTGTTATTACAACCAAAAACAATACTCAGACTCCATCAAACCTGTAAAAAAAACAGGCAGTTGTGTTATAGTTATGACTCATGACACTTGAGTTGCCTCTGTTTTTCCCAGAAATAAAGCAACACACTATTATATGCTTTAGATATCTTTAGATTACAGTCATAGTTATACAAATCTATACAACCAGAATCTATTCCCAGACGTGTCCAAAAGAGAATTCCGTCCGAATCTCCTTGAGGCCAACTCGCGACCGACGCTTCATCGCTTTCGTGGCTTTCCGTCTCCGATGCTCTCTGTCGCTTGGAGCGAAAGATGAAATCCATGGGGATTTGGGATGTTAATAGAATTTGCTTGGATTTTATGGGAATGATATGGAAGAATCATGAAGATCCAGCCATAAACAACAAAACTGGTGGTTTCTCATGGAAATATCGTGGAATCTTCATGGGCTATTCATGGAATATGGCCTGAAATACCTTCCAGTGTCATCAAACATGGCAAGAGGGAAAATCCCCGAACTAAATGGAGGCTTTTAGATGGAAAATCAACTAGACATGGAGGATTTTCCAGCCGTGTTTGACTACCAGAGGGTAGTCCAGTCTATGATTTCAGTTGGGGCAACCCCTCTGCCAGTTAAACACATTGTCTGTGTCTTAACGGCTTCAAAATTCCTTTAGGGGTGTTGGAGGGATTTGGGGTACCAATAAACACTAATCAATCAAAGTGTGATGAAATCTTTCCCTTGTTCGGCTTGAAATTGACATCAACTGAACCATTTGTGTAGTTTGGAAATCTAGCTGGAAGCTTGTTCCGCAGTGTTTGCTATGTTTTTTTGGCCGATATTTATCCCAGGGTTGTATTTGACAAGAGATACTCTAGGGAACCAAGAACCATGGGTATTATATGGTATTATCCCATACCCTCTGGTAAACATACAATAAACTATGGAGAATCACAATTTTTTAAGGGATAATTCCACTATAAATAATCATTTTCAATAGCAAACTGTTAGTTTACCAGAGGGTATATCATATCATAGGATGACATATGAATCCCACAAAAAAATGTGGCATGACCTGGCATTACGTATTCATCCCATCATTTGCTCGCATGTGTTTTCCATAGCTATCCAAACGATTACCAAAAATACATCACTTAACACCCTTGAATCATCGAGAAATGTCATGAGTTACATACACTTCGTCAAGTATGGAGCATTGATGAACTAACATGGGACTTAACATAGGTTCAACATTAACATTGAACATGTGTGAAATACGGTAAATTCTATGTAAATTGGTAAATTCACGATATAATATGAGTAACACATCCATTCCCCGTATGTCAACCATCATATGAGTCTTTATTTAGCACTTGATTAGTATGGTAGTTAGTTATGATAATCTAGTCGTCCCTGTGTAACTATATATTATGAAATGTTATTAACATGGTAATAAGAAAGGATTTTAGTTTGTCTGAAAATCCATGGTACTTCTAAATCCATTCGCTGGTCATGGTTAGTTCCCCATTTTCCATGACCATTTAGAAAGGTCTGAAATGACCTTAGTTTTGATGATAAGAATAGTCCCCATGAGATTAACAGACTTCAATCAGTGACCATTTTCAGACAGACAAAGGGTCTTTTTTCCATTGTTTTCCATCATCCGCCATGGCATCACAACTCGAGGTGCTGGACTGTGTCTTTGATTCGGGGCTGCGCGATGTGGAACTGCATGGCATGGGTCCGTTGGGAACCGAGGAGCCCTGATTTTATTAGCCACGGGGATATCGCAACAGCTGGGCGATACCAATATGATCTAGGGGATTCTATGAGATATATATATATACACTATATATATATGCGCGTATATCGATATATATATAGGGTATTATTGGGCCTTTAATGGGATTTTTTCAAATCCCATTGAACTCCATGGCTGAGAAACCTAGGGGATCATCACCGTTCATGCTGGGAAATCCCACAGTTTTCTGTTGAAAATCCACCATTTTTGCGGTTGAAACGTCTCAGTTTCGCCATATCGCCGCAGGACTTGTATAATCTGACAGAGTTCACCTACTTGCTGCCGGTGCGCTGCTGGATCTGTCTGAACATTCACTGAACACATTTGTTTTTTTGCCCCAAAGAACGACATGTCAAAAAGGGGAAAATCATGATCATCCATTAGACATGCGTTGTTCGTTTCTTTGGTTTCTTTCGTTGTTTGGGTTGTTTTTTCTTTGGCGGGGGTTAGAGGTTTGAACGTATTGATTTGAAGAGGGGTCTGGATATTCTGAAGATTTTCCAAAAGATACTCTTGTAAAATCACCATCTACTCTACTGATCAATCATCATTTTACGTCCTGAAGCACCACAAGTCGAGGGCCGATATCATCCCGTTGGTTGTCGGATAGAATATCCTGATGGTCCTCAAGGTCAACATGCAAGGTCAACGCTCAGATTTCATTGACTGGTCATCCAACTATTGTTTTCCTGGTAGCCCCATCATTCATGTTGGTATTCATCTAAATGTTGCTTGATGTTATCCCAATATATTCATCCTTGGTTGGTATGTTATTAACATATGCTGCTCATCTTTTTGTATCCTCACTATGTACCATTTATTCAGTACTAATCTAATCCATCACGAAATTGTAATCCATCCTTAATTGTCGATATGGTCGGATGTTTTGTGAAATTAAAGATGGGAGAATAGCAAGTACAATGCAGTCAACACATGTTGCATGGCACTATTTTCCAATGTTATACCAATAGGCCATTAATCCCACGGGACTCCCTATAGGTTATACCAATTGCCAAGAGGTTATAATATGTTACCAATATTTTTCCATATATATATATGGTCTCATGTTATCCATATACAATCCATATGTATTAACATGTTTTAACAATATCATCATTATTATTCATACCATCCATATAATCCAGACATATCAATCCATTAACAATTTTTCAATACATATGACATTAACTCATTATATAAGTCCATTATTATTCATTTTAATACAATTTTTATATATCCATTCAATCCATTATCCGGGGATGGCTTAAAACTTATGAGTCCTTATGAGTAACCATCCATTCACCAGCTATGACTTAGGGTACCATCAGGGTACCAGGGTTTTGACCCATAGCCATATAGCCAACGTGGTCAACAAATCTAGAGGTACACCATATTATCCAGATTAACATTATTAATCCATTGTTGGTTAAACATTGATTAAATTAATCGTATTTAATGGACTTGTAATATCCAATAGAACCAGAACAAATTCTCAATGTTAACATATTAACATAGTCCTCCCACTGGAAACCCTGTTCAGCAGCAAATTGTAAAACATTAATATACATTGACATTAACTATATGTTTGTTATTAATATAAACCATGTTTAACATTATAATCCATTATTAATCCATTAATATGATTGGATATATAAACCACTGGAAAACATTAATACAATCCATTATTGATACCATAATTAAGAACCATATCACCATTATTCAGATGATTAATACATCATAATTCCCATCATATAATATCAACCCATTCATAATCCATCCATTATTAACAAGCCATGGGAGAATATTGTTAACCCATTAACCATGATAATAATACAATGTTAATCACCATAATACAATTCATTAATCCATTATTATCACCATTATGAAGAACATTTAAGAACCATATCACAATTATCGCCGTAATAGATTATCAGGTGATCTTATTATTCTTAGTCAGATGATGATAGAATTATAAATATCCATATTAATAATCTTATTATAACTATATCCATTATTATGTTGGATGATCATGACCAAAAAAGAATCATTAATATTATCATCTGACATTTGATAATTATCCAGATTATTATGATTATATTCAGAAATATCCAGATTTATAGTCTTATTGTAACTATGTCAGATGATCAACCATATTATAATATGGATTATTAAATAAACAATCGGGATATTATATTATTAATAATATTATTATTATATCATTATTGTTTTGCCATGTCAGATGATCAAAAAAATCACTTCCCACAATCTGGAAGATCTAGTGTTGTAATCATCTAGTGTATTTGTATCCCATAATATAATTACAATCACTAGAAAAAATATTGATAACTAGTATCTATAATATCCTAATAATCAATATTATCCCAATATCTAGTATTATAGTGATTATATTCACAAATTATGGGATAATACGAAAAATATGGATAACTCCATGATTTTTCAGAGGGGTAGGTTAAAACCAACCAGGTAATACAATTCATTAATCCATTATCACCATTATTAAGAACATGTAAGAGCCATATTATCCCAATATCTAGTATTATGGTTCTTAATAATTCTATTATGGTTCTTATTAATTCTATGATACTATCATCCCAATAATTCTATGATATTCACTATTAATAGAACATTTAAAGATTAAGTATTATAGTGATTATATTGATTCATAGATATATAGGGATTATATCCCATAATATGGTTCTATAATAATATGGTTCTATAATATATCCCATTTAAGATTTATAGTGATTATATTCACAAAAAATCGCTGGCCCCACCTTTCGCAGGTGGCCTCGCTGGCCTCCTGGCTCTTGGAAGACCGCACCCTCTCGCAGGGTTTGTTGCCGCAGACCGGCACGACGGCCGCCTCGGAGCCTCGGCGATGAAAAGCCAGACGTGGGTTTGGAACATGGGAAAACCATAGGGAAAACACGGAAAAACACGGAAAACCATGGGAACATCTGGGAAAATTATGGGAAAATCTGGGAAAATCATGGGAAATTCTGGGAAAACCATGGGAAATTCTGGGAAAATTATGGGAAATCATGGGAAAATCTGGGAAATCATGGGAAAATCTGGGAAAATTATGGGAAAATCTGGGAAAACCATGGGAAATTCTGGGAAA
>Ga0126342_10000647_pt1 | contig 40798 bp, 32 predicted proteins | sample Cyp1metagenome_FD_92528 | JGI IMG/M metagenome (GOLD analysis project Ga0126342, IMG submission 92528) | Coral microbial communities from Lord Howe Island, Old Settlement Bay, Australia - Cyphastrea 1 metagenome | ecosystem: Host-associated > Invertebrates > Cnidaria > Coral ...
ATAGTCCTCAATAGTCCTCAATAGTCCTCAATAGTCCTCAATAGTCCTCAATAGTCCTCAATAGTCCTCAATAGTCCTCAATAGTCCTCAATAGTCCTCAATAGTCCTCAATAGTCCTCAATACCTCATGAATGGCTGGATAATGCTGGATGAGGAGCTGGAAATAGCCCAGTCATCTTTTTTGTGAAAACAAAGGCACCAGAGTGTTGACTCATAGCCGTATCTCACGGGGTATATTTACTCGAATGACTGGGTCCATTTGGGGCAACTTAATATGGATAAATGTTGGTGAATAGACGGTGGATCACTTGGGCATGGATCACTTGGGCATGGATCACTATAGATCACTGGTAAATTATTAAAAGCGGGGTTCCTGGCGTCGGATCTCTCCTTAGTTTTGAGCCACGTTCCTAACAACACAGCACAGCCAGTCTACCACAGTCAGCTTCGGGGGAAATCATCTGCAGAAGCCCAATTTTTGGGGGGTTCCTTATGGGCAGTAAGACCACCTTTTTTCGGATGGGATATTTTGTCTTCCGATGCGAACATGTGCAAACCATGCACTGAAATAGACCGTCTTACAGATTTTGTTGCGGGGAGTGGTATGACCCTCCTGGCAGATATGTGACATTTCATCAACATCCAAAATAAAACTCTGAGATCAACCATAAGAATCGCCAAAAGGGCCAATGTTGTCCTTCTTATCTAAGCCAAGTGATCTGTCTGGATAATTTCTTACCAATGCCAAAATTATTCAAAATGCTTTTGAGTTGGGCGATCAAATTCTATGGTATATCAAAATTGCCACGTTATTGAAAAACCTAGAGCCAGGGGCGTGCCTGCTTCGCATTGTCTCGTTCCTCCCATGTGGGCCTCAGGTCCGTGGGCTGTGGATCCAGAGTAAAAGCGAAAATATGTACTGCGGTACATACCAGATACATCTATCTATATATTATATATAATATACTTAACCGATTACTTAAGCCCACTTAAGCCCTCTGTGCCGGGGTATATGTCAAGTAGTTATCAAGTATATGTTAATATAGTCTATCTAGTTCTCTGTCTGAAACAAAAGATGAGGGAGAGCCGTCACAGATTGAGAGCCGGAAAACCATGGATCTTGAGTGGCCACTGACAACCAAAAAAAGACTGGTAGGCTTTAACAAATCCTCAGAAAATGACCCAGATCAAGTACCATCATCTGTCTTGGATCATAAACAATTGATCTGCATCATTGGCCACAGGTTGGCCGGAAGGTGATAGAACCACTTGTACCAATCTTTATCATTTTCGTGAGTGTTTGACAACAAGAAAATGATGGTACAAACGGTCTCAATTGTTTACTATACCCCGTTTATAAAGTTTGTTGGTATGTTGGCATTTGACAATTGGTAGTCCATTTGAACCATACCAATTGATTAAATAGCTGCTGAGGCTAGCAAGTTCTCAGATGCCTTTGTTTCATTAACATCTTTACCAAATTTACTAGCCTTACTTACATTCCAAGTGTGTTTTGGTTACATTTCCATTTACCTTGATCCGATCCAGCTTGAAACTGAAATCTGCCAGCTTTCTTTTCAGCTCAAAAGCTCAGCAAGTTTCCCCATTTTTGCCGTCTCATCATCGTGTTGCCGTGTTTTGTTGTGCCGTGTTTTCATTCACTGATCTGTGCAAGTTTCAGCACGTAATTCCCAAACTGAAAATTCAAAAAATTGGATATGTCATTCCGCTTACCATCCCTTACCAACCAACTATCATTACTTCGATCCCCTGAATACTCGACATCTGATTCTATGGTCCCAAATATCTGATTTCATCTCCTACATCCACCATGGTTTCTGGGGGGAGTTAGAACGGGGAAGGGATTCCTACCAGCCATCTCTGTTCCCAACATTTCCCAACCCGCTTCGATTCCAAGGGGCTGCTCAAAGACCACCACCTGCCGAGCCCGGCCCAATCAGGTTCTATCCCACCATGAAATTGGGACACCGGGAACCCCTAAAATTGATGGGTATATGCAGTATAAGAACCCAAAAAGAAATGAAGGTATGACCATCCAATATGGATATTACATGTATATGATATGTACATATATATATATGTAAAGGATCTCGGTTCAAACTGCCCCTCGCTAGACGTTTGGACTAACCGTGCATCCTTAGCGGGCTCACTGCCCGCGGGCCATTGTATCTTGCTGATTGACTCTTTCGGGCTTCGACAAAGACATCTTTCTGCATCACCGGCCTTGTTAGGTTGGGGGTTAACCTTAAAACCCCGTCACTGGTGCTTTACATCATCTGTCCTGGCTTTTACTGGTGAATTTCCTGGATTTTGGCCTCACTTTGATTTTGTACTGCTCCCTGGTTCTGCAGTGACCTACAACCGTTGGTTTTACAATATTTTACAATTCTAATTCTGAGCTGCACCGTGAGGAGGCTCTTGTGTTACCCTGCATTGATCAGATTTGCTGCATTTCATTCCTTTGTTTGGATTTGCGACTTATATCTGGCTCTGCGGTGGCCCACACCGAATTTTACGTTGCATTACAATATTGAGTGCTGAACTGGTTTTTGCCCTGGCACTTTTTCAGACACACATTTCCAACCTTTGTTTAGCTGACTATACAAACATAACACTCAACTGGCTTGCCCTGGTGTTGTGGTGTAGTACGGTGCTCAACATTGGACAATTTATGTGTTCTTTCATTTTGGCATTTTTGATTTTGATTGTGATCTTTGATTTGATCAACGACTCTGTCCCAGAGTGGAACATTGCGCCGACGTCAGCGCAGACAAAGAGCGACTGCCCGGCGAACGTGGTTTTTACATTGCAAGGGTTTCATTCATTTGACACCGATTGCTTTGCGGAAACTGCTGCACATACTTGCAGCACACCATTCAAAGGACAAACATTTGATCAATCGCATCCAAAAGCACATCATTATGACGGACGAATTATGGCCGTGGAAATGCAGTCATTGCCAGAGAATCAACAAGAAAACGGCACTAAAATGTGCCATATGCCACGCTCATTGGAGCAGTGGCACAAAACACAGTACCGAGCCGAGACAAAGAACTCAGGCAGACGAAGATCATGGATGGGAAGAATGGCCCCCATTTTGGGACGAGTCACAGCCCTCATGGCATTGGGACAATCAACAATCGAGGTCCCACTCCAGGTCGAGTTCTCACAGCAGTCACAGTGCCAGATCGAATGCACAAGCTACCAAGGGAAGACGTGGCAAAGGGAAGGGGAAAAAGAATGCAAAGATTGGCAAAGAGAGCAAAGGACAAAGTACCAATGTCCCTATGACTGCCTCTCCATTCAGTCCTTTAGCGTCTCAACTACCTCCTTGGCCTGCCCCAGATACTGCAGTGAGCAATTTGATGCCATCAGGGACCTCCCCAACACCACAACAGATCATAGAGAATGTGGCTCAAAAACGAGAAGTGATTCAGGCATTGAAAAATGCATATCCAGACAATGCAACAGCACCTGCCGAGACAAAGGAGCTCATCGAGAAGATGGAGAAGGATTTAGAAAAATTAGAGAAAGAAAACTCCAAGGCCACAACGAAAAACTTACATACTGCCACGACATCTTTGGGCAAAGCCCAAAAAGTCCTGACAGAAACGTTGGAGGCCAGAAGAGCACATCGAGCACGATGGACGAAACATATCACAGATGCGGCGAAAACATGGGAAAGCCAATTACACGAATACAGGCAACAACAAGCTGCATTCCAAGAAGTGGCGGCGAAAGCCAGGGCAGATATCGAATTTGCACGGAGTGCGATTCAGTCCCTGTCGGCCAAAGCAACCACAGCCACATTGGCTTCAATGCCGCCGATCACTCCCATCAGTGCCGAAACAGAGGATTTGACATTGGACAACGATCAAGATGCCGAGAATGCGCAACAACAACTCCAGAAGGTTTTGCAAAGCTGCGCAGCATCTCTTGGCATGGACGTCGCGACTGGGATTCCAGCACAAGTGCAGATGGTCGAAGACGACAGTGCAGACAATGCCGACAAAAACAAGAAGAGACCACGTGCTATGGAACCCTTTGCAGGTGGTGGACAAGAAGCATTGCCATCCTCCACACTCAAACAGTGAGCTTGGGCGGTGTACAGGTAGTTCCGAAGAATAGCTTACATGACGCCAAGCTTGAAGCCCAAGGTGTTGAGGCCTATGTGGTATTGACAAGTGACTTGACTTTTCCGCATGCAGCATGCACCGAGAGGCTTTCCAGTTTTGACATTGATCGATTCATGCCATGGAAGCATTCGATCCAGCAAAGTCCAAAATATCAAAATCCTTTCGCTGCTGTTCTCTCAGCATGGATCGCAAGATGGAGCGTTCTGAGTGAGCAGTATTGTGGTGTGATTTCCAACCTTCAAAGTGATCAGAACGGAACAAATGGTTATGACCAACCCAATCACATTCAGCATAGCTTGATTTCCAGTTTTGCATCCGACGTAGTAGCTCAGCATGTTGTACCTGCAAAGCTCCGTAGTTGCATCAAACCGAGAAGCTGTTGTACAGATCCGATCTCAGCAAGGATTTCAAGCTCCACACTGAATGCCAAAAGCAAGATGCGAAAAGTAAGTTTCTTTCCACAAATTTGCGTTTTCATTGGCCTTGAGGATGAAATATCCATGGTTTCCAGTTCAATCCAGCATGATGAACTATTGCAATGGACAGAAAAACCATGGTCCAGAAGACCTAAAAAATCGGACACTCAAGCAAGTGAGAAATCAGGAAAAACTGCTGTCGCACATTCAGACACATTCCGCACCACTGATGATTATCACAATGTACCATCTAATTGGCTCAGTGATCAAAATCAGCGACCTGAAGAAGAGAGAGAAGACCCGGAAGATGCCAACCACTTCCTTCATGAAGCACCGGAATCAGTGCAATATCTATTTGATGCACTGCAGGCCGAAGGAGTTGTTGAAGGTCCAAGAATCCATGACAGCATCTTTCTACGATCTTGGTTTGTGCACCATTCTCACATGCAGCAGTGTTTTCATTCCAGAATCATCGAAATCAATGGCCATTGGCGATTGTGGTACCAAGATATTATTGACACTTGGAGAGATAAGATCTTGCCTTTGGAACAAGTCATCTTTGACATTGTCCGACCTAGCCCACCGAGGACAGAGGCATATCATGAAATTCTCTTTGATGTGATTGTTTCTCAAGGTATTGACATGCCAAGGAGAGCAGGACTTGTGACCATCCTACAGAAAGATGACCGTGCTGATAGAGCAGCCTATGCAGTAGCGGCATCATTGCCGGAACAGACGAGTGGCTACCAAATTGTACAAAGTGCTGAGTACCTTTATGGCTGCCAAGTCTATCGCTGTTCCATTCGACATGGATGGTATCACATCCCTTTCACAATGGCACCTGCGCATAACACACAAGATGGTGATTCTTTCGTTGTTGCGGTATCCAGTCGAGCTGAGTCCTCCTCAGCACCTATGGGAAGTAGTGGAAGCAACCGGCCCAATGAGGATCCTGATGATCAGGGTGGCGCTCCTCCTGACCCTGCTGATGACTCGGATATGCCGTCACCTAGTTTGGCAACAAGTGATGATCACCAAATCGGTGTACAGATCCATCGCTTGGGTCACACACAAAGACATGCCAAAATCAGATGGGACACAATTGATCATGTCTTACATGATGCTGCAAGATTCCTTCATATACCAGTTGATGATTTGAGGACATTTCATCACCTACAGGTTGCTCCGCCGGATCAGACCAGCCATGATGAAGGGATCATTGTGCAACATGCTTTGGACATCCCAGACGGTTCCACCGAACAACTCATCCTCATTGATGTAGAGATGCACCAGGCACATCGACATGATACCATTCCGCGTGCTCCACCGGTATTGCGACATGTTTACAGGACTGTTCCACATCTTGTCAGAAGACACATTTTACTTTTGACCAAAACTGCTGGATATTGTGACTGGCACCAACAAGATTGTTTGGTTTTCCTCAATAATGCTTTGTGGCCAAAACAAGATGCGAGCCCCAAGCGCATCGAACACGGCATGTACCTCAGAGTCGTCATCCCAGCACCGCCAGAAAGCAATTGGGAAATTGATCGAACATTACATGTTTTTCATGAGGCTTTTGAGCTTTTCGAACCTCATCATGCAGGACAAATTGCCTTTGACATCATGTAAGGTCCTTTAACTGCTCAGCCACCACCTGCGCTGACAATCAGCCAAGGTATTGAGGTTGACTGTAATGCATTAACTGACCCAGGTACTGCAGATGTCCTTTCGCTCATGCAAAGGGATTCACCTAGACGTGCAGTTGCAGTTGCTGATGACACCAGCAATAGCACGACTGAGATCATACCTGAGGATTGGATCATTGACTTGCAAAGGATTGTCCAGAATCATATCGATGTTTGCCCACATGACCCAGAAGCCGAATTTATTGTGTCAGTTTACACGTGGCTCGTAGACCACAACACTCAACGCCTCTGCAGAACACCCAAGATTGCCGTATTGGGCGGAGACCCCAGTGAGTGGTATGATGACATAATTCATCCATGGCGGTATCATGTTCAAGTTGATGAGCCCATTTTCCTTGATGTTGTACAGCCAAATGTGCGAAGGTCGGACATTGAAGAACACATCGCTCACATCATCATTACCCAACATGCATCAGTTGACAGATCGGTAATGCTTTCCATGCTGTTTAAAGGAGATACACCTCCAGACGTCATCATCAGGTTTGCAGTTGCACTTCCAAAGCTCTGCACAGTCCATGATGTTGTGAATTCTGTACCATTGTATGCACTTCATTCTCTTAACCGCATAACATGGGAACATCCTATTTTACAGCAAGACGATCAAGCATTTCAAACCAGACCTGGAATGGGAATACAAGTGACTGTTTGGCCTGCAACAGATCTTGACTCTGAGCAACGTGAGGATGGTGTGAGCCTTTTTCAACATTTTTCGGGAGTAGGCATCACGACTTCGACGACTGTGAATACCAACATTGACAGTCTAACAGGTCACTGCCTCAAAGGAACAGAAATCCAAGATGACATCGATGTGCCCATGATGTCAAATCGGCCGACGAATCGCATTGAACGAAGACCCAGACCGCTCCATGATGGGTCTGAACAATGGTTTTGGGAACTTGGATCCATTTTTTCCACGCAAGCCACACAAGAAGTGATTGATGGCGATTCTTACATCTACGTGCAAACTTGGTTTATTGACCATGTCAGACATGTAAACTGTCGGGTGCCCAGATCCCTACGTCTAGACCAAAATTGGATCACGTGGATTGAAGAATGTCGATATCTTTGGCGTGATTTATTGGATCCAAACACACCATTTTCCATACATGTTGTCAAACCCAGACCACCGCAATCACGTTGGCAAGATTTCAATTGTCACATTTTGCTTGAACAGAACAGACCAATTGGAAGAGCAGCTGGCATTATCACAGTTTTGCAGTCAAGCACTAGCACTACTAGTGCCAGTCAAGGTGCGTATGTCATGCACAGACACATCAGAAAGCAAGATGTAATTGACACCATGGAGCTCAATCCAATATGTGATGATCATCACTGTGCAATTTACTATGGTCGTGAACCGATCCACATTGTAGTTGCGACAGAGGTCAGTTCTGGATTCAGCATTCGAGTGCAAATAACAAGTCGCAATGACCAAAGACCCAGCGTAGCACGGGAGGAAACACTGGAATTTGACTCAGTGAGCATGATGCAACAACCTCCTCCGGAACAAGCAATTGATTTGCCACCGAATGCGACTGAATGTACAAACTTTGATCTCGATTTTCAATTGAATGCTGCTGCCCAGCCATTTCAACCTGGAAGATTTGCCAATGCCGAACATGGCGAGTTTATCCAAGATTTGATTTCATCATGGGCAACCGTTGCATATGTTTGGGATCCGGACTCACCATCAGCTACATGCATGACTTGGTTTGTGGACCATAGAAGATTGTATCCGAATTGCGTTCATGGGCGACCGGTGACTTTGACCAATGATTTTGATGCTTGGGAAGAAAAGCTGAAAGAAGCATGGCAAGAAGTCATTGATCCGTTTGCCACACATGAAATGTATCTTGTCATGCCACAGCCACCGAACATGGAACCGGGACTCATCGGTCATGTCATAATCATCCAGTCGCCAGTGGAACAATGGGTGTCCAGTCTCGTCACAGTCTTTGATTCCTTCATCAGCCGCAGAGAACAACACATGAGGAGGCTCGTCATCACAACTGACGAACACATCAGAATTGAGCAAGTTGTTAACCACTGTGGATATGAACTCATTGAAGGCAGACTGGACCCTGTGTTACATTGCCAAGCTTGGATTGACCAGCATGAATTAGTTGAAGGGAATCGATGGCCTGGACGCTCAGGACATGAAATCACTGTCCAAATCAACCGACAAATCACCAGATTGGCTGAGTATGAACCAGAGCATACAAGCCTTTTGCAGCTCAGTCAAACTGATTTCCCTGTTTTGATCCTTGAGGAATTGCTGCATGATCCACTGCCCTCGTCAGACCTCATACCGTATGGACTTCTGCATATTGACTTCATGCCGCAATTGCCAGACACAGTCCTTATAAGCGATGGCTGCACCGAACAGGAAGTTGAATCTGAATTGCATTCCATGGGACATCACCGACATGTCTATCAGCTTGGACAAACAGGAAAATTTGCGACAATCCCTATCAACTGGAACCCAGAGGGACAGATGTATCATTACATTTTTCATCCGACGAATGATACCAAAGAGGGAGAGATTTTGCTTCACTCATCGCACTCGCAGCTCAATGAACTTGAACACATGCGTTGCCTACATGCCCACGGCTTTATGCGTGCGGTTATTGTACAGGTGAAAAGAGTCCGATGGAATCTCTCAATCATCCAATATCACAACAATACACCGGAACTCGAGATAAAGCAGATCACGCCAGCCCGACAAACGGAATGGCCGGATCCACAGCCGCTTATCATGCCAGATAAGATGATTGATTTCCACAATCTATGCAAAGACCGACCAGATTCATGCTTGCATCTTGGACTTGACTTGACACAGATTCAGGACTTCTGTTCATCAGATGATGCAATTTGTCCATGGCACAGTCATCTGGACTTACAGGGATTTGTCAAAGATGGTATCGATCAGATTGTCAGCCAAGAAGGAAAAAATTTTGATCCTGCCAGCTTCGATCGGCTTGTGATTTATACAGATGGATCATCAAAAGCTCACAATCGACGAAAAGCCCCATTATGTGTTGCGGAGAAAGACATACCAGATGCATGGTCTTATGTTGTCCTAGGAGAGAGGTACCCAAAAGCTGGCCAACGGGGTTCTCTTACATTCTTGGGATGGCATGCGCAGCAAGTAATGTATGAGCAGGACAATAATGCTTTCACTGGAACCAATCAGATTGGAGCGGAATATGCAGAAAGAGAGGCATTAATTTTTGCGGGACTGTGGCGATTGGCACTGAATTCGACAATACCAACAGTCTTTAGAACTGACTCCAGCACCAGTGCTGACCAGGCGACTGGACGTGCCGGCTTCAATACACCACACGCCACGATCTACATGTTGAGAGGCATTTACCAGGCCCTTGAAGCAGGTATGCCAAAAGATTGCCTGCACGTCGAACACGTCAAAGGTCATGCTGGCGATAGCTGGAATGAACTAGCCGATTATTTGGCGAAAAGTGAAGCTATGGCAGGACACCACCTGAAGCGCCAACAGATCGATCTCAAAGTTCTGGGTCCTGCATTGCCGTACTTTTGGATGTTTCTGACTGTCACAGATGGACTCCCACAATTCACTCAACATGGGTTCAATATTTGTCCACCTAACCTGCCGACACGAAATGTTGATACCTCCATTACATCACAGACTGCTGAGACCTTCCCTGACCGAGATTTTCAATTAAATTTGGCCTCGCTCAACGTTGGATCTCTGTACCTGTCACCAGATGGATTTAGCGGAAAGCTGTCCTTTTTGCGTCAGCAAATGCAGTCGCATGCAATACATATCCTTGGAATCCAAGAAGCGCGAAGTTCGCCAGGATTGAGTGTAGTTGATGGAGTGTTACGCATTGCTGGTGGTTCTCAGAATGGACATCTTGGTGTTGAGTTGTGGGTGTCTTTGACACAACCAATTACCACGAGCAGACGCCAAAAAATTTGCATCAAACGATCGGACGTCCAACTTTTGCACCATGACGCCAGACGGCTCCTTGTGAGGTTTGCGTGTAATAATTTGGACTGTTTCGTCGCGGTGCTTCATGGACCACAAAGTGGAAGACCTCTGCAAGAAAGAAGACATTGGTGGGAAGAAACTGGGACAATCCTACAAGATCACTGTAAAGAATTCCCGACTTACATCTTGATTGATGCCAATGCCAAAACAGGTCCTACGCAGCCACCCATTGTCTTTGAGAAAGATGATCAGACATCAAGCAACACTCCTTTCTTTCTTGAATTTTTGGACATGTTTGGACAGTGTTTGCCGTGTACAAGTTCTGTTCAGCAAGGACCACAGCATACTTGGACCACACCAGATGGCTTGACTGAGCATCGTATTGACTACGTCGCCATTCCCCAAGAATTGCTGCCTCGATGTTCTTGGTCGGGTGTGGTACCAACACTTGACACTGGACATGTTCATTCCGATCACATTGCCACTGCTGTTCAGTTGACATGGTCGGATACGATACAGGCATTCAAAAGAAAACCGGACAGACTTGCTCATGACCGAACCAAGATCCAGTCACATTGGAACAAGATTGATTTTAACAATTTTATTGCTGAAAATTGGAAATGTGACATCGAGACTCAAGTCCAAAACATGAATAAGTCTTTCCACAGTGTCCTCCATGAAGCATGCCCGCTTAGTAAGACACTACCAAAGAAATCATTCATTGATGACCAGACATGGCAGCTGCGTGCAACCAAATTGAGACTACGAAAACGACTCCAGCAGACTAAGAAGCAGAGCCGATTCGACCTTTTGAGCAAAATTTTCAACATCTGGACCGGCAGAACCCAAGACCTGCAGCTTATAGCCAATCATGAAACCACAGTCCTCTGTGGGACATTGAGTCTTTCCTGCGAGTACTGGAGATGTTCGAAAAAGCTCAAACAAAGATTGCAAATGATGAAGACGAATGCACTGCAAACTGCCATAACCAACACGGGAGCACAAGCATCCGCTGGAACTCTTCTGCATGTTCTAAAACCATTTATTGGTTCCACGAACCTGAAGAAACAGAAACAAGCCAGCCTTCCCATTGTGCGAAAGAATGATGGCACCATTTGCGCAACACCGAGTGAGGCTTTGAACCGGTGGGTTGAGTTTTTCCAAGCCATGGAGGGTGGTCAAAGAATGACTCATCAGGAAGCACGACAGCGTTGGATTGATAACCTCCAGGGGTTTTTAGAAGAGACTGACATTCAGCTGCCTGTGCAAGAAATGCCCACGCTGTGCGAGCTTGAAGTTGCCTTTAGACGTGTCTCCATTGGAAAGGCAATTGGAATCGATGAAGTGCCGCCTGAATTGTGCCATTTTTGCCCAGTACAACTTGCCAAAATTTGCTACCCATTGTTACTCAAAGCTGCTTTGTTCGGCCAAGAAGCACATGAGCATAAAGGTGGTAAATTAGCAATAGCATGGAAAAAACGAGGAGACGTCAGAGATTGCCATACGCACAGATCACTCCTTGTTTCAAGCCACATTGGGAAAACAATTCATCGAGCACTACGACAGAAATCTCATCATTTGTATGATGCTTACATGCAAAGACAGCAACTAGGTGGCAAAGCTCACATGCCAGTGTCCATTCCATTGCATATGACACGTGCATTCTTGAGGTGGAAACAACGAGAAAACCGACCGACAGCGGTCATTTTCTTAGACTTGACAGAAGCCTTTTATCGGACACTGAGACCACTTGCAGTCGGAGGCGTGTGCTCAGACCATTGTATCAGTCTCATGTGCCAGAAACTGGGGTTAGAATCCGATGCCTATCAGGACCTGTGCCGATTGCTTCAGGAACCATCAGCCCTTGCAGCAGCACAAGCTCCCAGGCATGTTCAAAAAATGCTCCAGGCTGTTCATTGTGATACATGGTTCAAACTAGGACAACAGCATGATTTGGTTAGGACAGAAATCGGTTCCAGACCAGGCGATAGTTTCGCTGACATAGTTTTTGGACTGCTTTGGGCCAAGCTTTTACAAAAACTTGAAAAAAGCCTAACCGCCCAAGGAATACTCGAACAAATCCCCGATGTAGAGTTTCCCGATCCTTACCAATCTCACATTCAGGAGGAATTTTCAATGATCCCACTGCTTGGTCCGACTTGGATGGACGATCTCAGCGTCCTTGTCACCGCGACCACCAATGCGGAACTCATCAGGAAAACACAGGTTGCCATCAGCCAATTAATTGACTCCTGTTTGGACTTTCAAATGGAACCGAATTTCCGAAAGGAAAAACTGAGGTTATGTTCACCTTCAAGGGACCACAATCGCGCGACTTTCGTCGGAAGTATTATAGCGGAAAAGCTTGCGTGCCCATTGTCTGTGAACGACAAACCTTTGAAATTTCGGTTGTCCCGAGATACCTCCACCTTGGAGGATTGATCCATCACAGAGACATCACCAAACAAGAGATCAAACGAAGACTTGCGATTGCAAACCAGGCATTCCAACAACATCGCCGTGTGCTTTACCGTAACAAGAATGTTGATTGGAAGATCCGATGTGACATTTTCAATACGCTTGTCTTAAGTAAATTCCTGTATGGTTTGGAAAGTTGGACATTCCATACGCAACAGCTCCGCAGCCAAATCCACAAAGGCATCATGAAGCTTTACCGCAGATTGATGGGAACATCCCATGACGCACACCTGACAGACCTTGACGTCTTGGTTTTCACGGAAATGCCAGATCCGACTGAACTGCTCCGTAGAGCCAGACTGAGGTATTTTGGTACGATCCACAATTGTAAACAGCATGCGCATTGGGGATTGCTTCAGGAAGACACAGAATGGGTTTCCTTATTAAAGGATGATCTGCATTGGTTGTGGACACAAGTTGGCCAGATGTCTGGCCTTGGTGACCCCAGCCTGCACTTCCCACAGTGGCAAGAATTGATCATACACCATGGTGTATACTGGAAGAAGCTCATCCGCAAGGGAATACGCCATGCATGCCTCCAGAGAAAAAAGGAATATCATGCCATTGAATTGCATCAGAAAATTGGCACGTTGCTGCGTGAGGCTGGATTGGTCTCGAACTTGCCGTCACAGCAACAGTCCACAACTCATAATAAAGAGGATTGCCATTACGGATGTATGAAGTGCCAAAAACATTTTGCTTCATTTGCTGGAGAAAGTGTACATATGTGCAAGGCACATCAGATCATTGCCCGTGAACGCTACCTCTTTGATGAGACGCATTGTCCTTGCTGTCTGCGTGAATTTCACACACATTCCAAAGTCCTTGCGCACTTGCGTCATGCACATAGATGCAGGGACACTCTGAGGAATCGTAGGATGTTATGCACTCCAGCACCTGGCCAAGGTTCTTTGCATGATTGTGACCTGGCTGACGCCCATGATGGTGCGTTGCCCATGATCCAGTCTCAAGGACCTTTGCTCCCCGAGCCATTGCCACGTGATTGGGACCGTCATGACATTGCGTTTCTGGAGGCAATTTATTTACACTTGCTGGATCAAACACGAGATTGTGAATTGGATGTGACCATGCGTGAATTTATCAGTGACTACCCCATCAGTTGGACCAGATGTAAACTCACACTGCAAGCATTTTGTGACCAGATCACTGTTGAGGATGCGGCAGTATTGAATTGGACGAAAGCAGAGATCATTTCGTGCATGTCTCAACTTGCAGATCCCAAGAGTTGGCCCTTTTTGCATGATCCATCAGCTGCACCCTACCATGAATCGCCTGCGGGTATTTGCGAATGGGAGGACTGGTGTAAGAATTTTGCTGTCTGTCCACCGCCTGAGTGGACACAATGGACTCCGCCACCCAGAACCCTCACGAAGCAGAAAATTCTTCTTCATGCATTCGCAGGTCGTCGCAGAAGAGGAGATGTTGAATGGTATTTGAACATGATCACTCATGACAATCCGGGATGTGTCATTTGTACTGTCTCAATTGATATTATCATTGACAAAATTCATGGTGACATTGCGAATCCCTCCACACGCGCAATGTGGTTGCATCATATTAAACAAGGTCATGTTGCGGGCTTTCTTGCGGGGCCGCCATGTAACACTTGGAGCAGAGTACGTGCTGTTCAGATGAAAGACAGCAAGGGACCAAGGGTGATTAGGACGCCTGACGCACCATGGGGCTTGAATGAGCTGAAGTTGGGCGAACTTTTCCAAGTGACAATTGCACCATACTCTTGGGTTTCTCCATTGAATGCATGTTGGCGCTCTCGCTTACTGAGGGATCAGGTATCCTGGAACACCCGAAGGACAGCGAAGAAGACAACACAGTCAGCATCTGGCGTTTACCCATAATGCGCATGCTTTTGCAACTTCCATGGATGAGGCAGGTTCATTTATCACAGGGACTTTTTGGAGCATCGTCACCGAAACCCACAACGCTGCTTGTTGTTGGTTTGTCAAAGTTGGAACAGTTCCTACATGCAGGTATGTTGAGTACGAAGCTGCAGTTTGGACAATCCACTGGAAAAGATGACAATGGCCAATTTTATACAGCCCCGTTAAAAGAATACCCGCCAGGATTTTGCATGGCAATGGCACGAAGCTTTGCAGATGAATTTTGTACGATTTGTACTAGCATGGAGTGCGGTACTGACCTGCCATCGTCGTTTTTGGATCTTTGCAAACACATGCAGGATCACGACTTTGGCAATTATATAGGGCTTGATTGAGATCCCTATGAGAATTCATAGCTCAGTCGCCACGACATCGTGACTGCAGACTGGAGGAAAAAATATGTATGTATGCACAATCATTGTACTCATTCCATATTACAATACATGGTACCATTCCAGTAGCGGTCATCTATCGATCACCATCATCATTCTCTTCCACCTTGGATTGTAGGGATTCCGGGCAATCAAAATCCCCTGGAAACCGGTGAGTGTAATCCGCAGGGTCATCATCCAAGAATGATGTTTATCGACTTGTCTTAAAAGTGGAAGATATTCGGAAGTAATAATCAACCATAGCTTTTTTACCCCCAATTCTGCCATTTGCCGGTTATTACAAAGCATGCCCTGCAAACTGGTTACAATGGTACGTTTATCACATTGACATGACTATAGTTACTACCACCCTAGCAACACACCAGGGCCCCCCACCCCCAGCCCATCCAATTTGAAAGTGCAACTATGTGTAATTAACTGTACATATGGCTATACTATTTGCTTTGCAAATGACATGTACAAATATGTTCTATATGACCCACACATATATAATATTAAATATATACACACATATGCTGTACCCTCTGGTAATTTAACGTAGCTATGGAAAATCACCATTTTTGATGGGAAAATCCGCTACAAATGGCCATTTTCAATAGCTACGTTAAATTACCAGAGGGTAACATTTCTGTAATCATACTACATATAAAATCATATAATCACACATAATCATATAATCATTAATTTATATATTATATTATACACATGTTTTTGTCCCACGTCCAAAGCACAATTTTCCACATCCAGAGGGTCGCCTCCTGCAGGATATCCTCTCGCGAAGTGGGTCCTTCTCCATCCGTCCGCTGGCCCGCCAGGATGCGCACCGGTGGCAGATCGCTGCTGCACCTGCAGATGCCATGCCGATGCCAAAGATATTTGGAAAAAAACGATGGAAAAAACGATGGAAAAACGATGGGAAACTTAGTGTTCATGGAAAAACTATGGGAACTTAGATATGGAAACATTCTTATTTGGCCAAGAAAGAGGTGAAATTCATGGTTTTGTTTGTGTGTTTTTTGTGTTTTTTATATAAAGCAATAAGATATACATACTCTCCAACTAACATGGACTCTGCCAATTGTGGACGTTAGAAGACTACTTTGCTCTAAACATTGGCAATTCTCAGGGTCTACGTTGGTTAGGGGGTGGTAATAGGTCATGATAGCTCTTCTATCAAAGGATATAACAGCTATACAACTACTACATGTATATAAAATATATATATATACACTGCAGAAAACATGGCAATGGACCAACAATAATGGTTTGGCAAACAATAACAGTATTGGGGACATTCCTAGGGATTTACCAGTCAAACACAAGAACATGAGTTTTATACCAAAACAAAACTGATTTTTACCAGTAAAAACAAAGCATGGAGGCAACCAAATTTGGTAAGTCTGAAACTGGACCATGCAAACAATTGCAGGAAACAAAGCTAGAGGATGACTACAGTGACTACAGCCAGAAACTGGTTACAGGTTCATAAGAAAGTTTATAATCCATTTGATTTACTGAGATACTTCCCGAATTTCTACTTAAAGTCCCTGGATGATCTGATGCCCCTGAGGAACGAACATTAGTTGAGCCATGTGCTGCACTTGAGTGGGCCATGTCGCCGAAAAGAACAGCGTCTGTCGGTCACTTCGGACAGTCCTCGGGCTATGGCAACGAGAACCACATCTAGATGTCTTTCAAATCTAATCCAATCTAGTCTGATCCTATCTATCTCTCTATCTATGTATCAATCTATCAATCTATCAATGTATCTGTCTGTCTGTCTAATTGTCTATCTATCCATCCATCTATGTATCTACTGTATACATGTTTATGTCGATTCATTCATATGCATCCCAACTTACTTAAATAGGAATTCCCTGAAACTTGTCACCCGCCAAAACCACCATGTTTCTGGCACTTTGCCAATCTAGAATTCGTCCAGCTCCTGCCCACGAACTTACATCATCCACATGATCCCTACAACATATATATATATTGTAAATATATATATATATATATATTACAACAAGATTATTCCCCATCCACTCATCCGCATCCCATTCCATCCATCAACTACTACTAGTAGTTGCCTAAACGAGAATCATTCCGACTGGTTCCTCATCATCCATAGTTCATCCATAGTTCATCCATCCTCTCATCATCCATCCTCTGATGATAATCATGTACTAATAACATCACTAATAAATAACATTGTGAAATAGTGTGTTGACAATCATAATGATATCTGATAATCATTAGAATCATCATCATTAACTAATAATATCCATCGACAAAACATCATTTAACCAATAACCATCACCCAACTAGTAATAACAGAATAATAACATAGTAACAACATCATAATTACAAGACAACATAATAATTTAACTAGTAATAGTCATTATCAACTATAGTAATATATATATAACTATAGACTATAGTAATAGATCCTCATCATCAACTATCATAGTGACATCCCTCATAGAAACATCATAAAGAATAATCAATAGCAACTCATCCCATCTCATCATCACAATAGTAACATCATCCCATCATCTTATCATCTTCCATCATCTTCCCATCATTGTCTCATCCCATCTGCCGGAGAATAAAATAGAATCAAATGCTGGATCGATCATCCATTCTGCATCATAAATCAAGTAACATCATCATGTTATATCATCTTCCCATCATTTGTTCATCATCATTTTAAATGATTATCCCATCCCATCATCCCATTCTGATAGTAACATCATCCCATCATGTTATCATTGGCAAATCCATCCCATCGTCCAATGGGTCCCATCGCCAGCAAGGATCTTTCCAATGCGCCCCACCTGCTCCTCGAAGCCGCACTCCAACATCCGATCCGCCTCGTCCAGCACCAGCAAGGTCACCCGCTCCAAGGTCACCTCGCCTTGGGACGCTGATTGGGGTCCCATGGGGTCCCATGGCTGGTGAAACCATGGGGAAAATGGCTGGGAAAATGGCGAAATGGGTGATTTTTATGATATGAATGGCTGGGAAATGCTGGGAAAATGGCTGGAGAATAGGTCAAACTTGGCTGGAAAGATAACGAAACATGGTGGAAAATCGATGGAAACATGGAGGATTTACCATAGATGCTGCCGGTGGATTTAATGGACTTACCTATGTTATAAGATCAAGGGATTCTTTGTCGGGAGATTTCAATGTGAAATGGTTTGTGATCCAATATGGGCCGGGGGTCCCTGAAACAATCTCTGGGATTTGGGTGACTTTTTGGGTAATTCGTAGATCACCCTCCGCACTCTCAGAAATCCAGTATTGTCAACCTTCAATGATATAATTATGATATAATGATAGAATGATGCAATTACAGGGCGCTACTCGGATCCCAGTCGTAACTCTTGAAGACCCAAGTAACGGGCATTTGTTCCAGACCGCCAGGGTGGGACTCAAGGGAATGGCACGAGGACAGACCAGGACTCTCCGCAGGATAGTGGTGTGCTCAGCCACGTACTGCCGGTTATAATGGTTAATGATGATTAATGATGGTTAATGGTGGTTTGAACCATGGTTGGAATGTTATAGGATAATACAGCATGATTTCAGGGATCCTCCACCCTGGTGTACTATATACCATGATCCAACGTCAAACATGCACTTAAATTCTCACAAGATCCCAAATGTTATCCCCTCTTGCTTCGAAATGGGCAGCGGTTTACATATTGTACCAGCAATTGGATTCATGGCCCTAGAAATAACCAGCCAACCTGGTTAAGTGAATTATAGTGGATTTCAACTTCAACATTGGAACCAGGACTGAAAAAAAAGATGTCTTTAACGCGACAGTGACAAAGTTGGTGTCAGCAAGGTGCTGCTATCCATGACATCCAGCAAGCGCCCCGGTGTTGCCGCCACCAGATGCCCTGCGTTTCGGACATCCGCCACCTGCGCTGCGGGGTGTCTCACTGCCTGTGGTGAATCCAACAGTTTTGCTGCTGGTCTAATGTCTAATTTGTTTGGTGCTCCCTGTTTGGTAGGTGGTGGCATCACTTTTTGAAAGCATGTTGTTGGCCCTGTGGTAATACCCCAACAATTCCAGGAATGAACAGCCCATTTCAGTTGTTTGTTGATTCTTTTGGTACATGAAAAACTTTCATGGGTTTCAAACTGCAATCAACTCCTTCTGTATACTTAGAGAAATTAGCTTCGCCCAGTGAGCAAACGCAGTCCATGGAACTTCCCAAATGATGGGGCCCTGTTCTCATGGAAGTTTGCCATACACTTCCCATACTGTTGTTTTCAACATGTTTTCGTGGAAGAGGGGCAATATGATCTGTATTTCACAACCTAAAATAAGTAAGCATATTCGGGATTGCTTAGTTGCCCCCCATGACCCGTATTTGAAATTGGTCTATCTGAAAACTAACCAATAATCCACTGATCCATAATCATGTTCGAAAAAAAAACAAAAAAAAAAACATTGGGAGTATACCAATTTTCAGACACACCCAAACATCAAGTCCTCCATACATGGAAAATTTCCAACATACTCTTCGATATTTGCCAAATTACTATGATCCCTTCCCCCACATGGTCCCCCGAAGGAGTAGATCCAATACTTAAACCCTGGGCTTCAGAGGCGGTATTCAATATTAAGGGAATGGGATTAATTACATTTGCTGTCCAATCACCATATTTAAGCCCAACCCCCTTGACATTAAATCTCTAATCCATAATGCCTCGTTACCCTCCGGTAATCAAACCTGGCAATGGACAAAACTAACAATTCAGTTCCATGATTCTCCCAGCAAATCTCCCAGCTGAGTTTGGGGATTTCCAAGTGCTATCTTTTATTATCATATATTATTATATTATCATATTGTATTACCATTATATTACCATAAAATCCCATTAAATCCCACTGAATCCCTTCCAATTGTTGGGATTGTCAACGCCCTTGCCCTTTGTCAACGGCCTGCCAGGCTTTGCTTCCCTGGCCACCACCATAAAGAACTGCCGAGGACAGACCGCCTGCTGTGGTGGATTTTGTGGGATATCATGTCACATGAAGATATCATGGGAATATATAATGGAATATACAATCAAAAATGGAAAAACTGGCTCATAAGTTACTTGATAGGGGATTTCATGTTTAGATGTGGGTTTTAACCACCAAACTGATGGTTAGATACGCGGGTATACAACCCTTTATATTTTTGAATATTACAAACCATGAATATTTTGGAATCTCCATTCACCAACCTTTAGGGTCCCGTTTGGATCTTCAAATGTTGGCGGTTTGTTACGACACTTCTCAGGTGGGTGTCAAGTACATTTCAAGTACGGAGTATCGAGGATGGTATGTATTTCATATGGAAGAAGGAATATATATATATATATATAACTGATGTATCCAGGTTATGTGGATTTCCCTCGATGTATGTTATGGTATTCTGTCGCAAAAAAAAAAATCTAAATTGTGTCTGGCCACAACCAAGAACTAGTCAGGAATCTAACTACAGATTCCTAACAAAATCTTAATCCAGGAATCTATCGACCCCCGGTTAATTCGTAGGGGAGATACCATGTCCAATGGTGAGTTGTCACTTTCCGGTGCAACCCCAGCAACTGGTAGCATGTGCTGCTGGCTTCTTTCGTGAGCCATAGAATTTCTATCTATGTCCATTTTTTTTCTCCCACAAGGACAAACCTTGAGAAGACTCCAGGTGGTGTAATTGCACTAAACAGAAAATGCACTAACCAGTATTCATCTGGGCAGAAAAACAATGCGTCACGATATGTCTCAATGAAGGCATTTTGGTGCATTTTCCTCTACTAAGCATTGTTTATGGGTTCCAATCTGTCAGCAATGTCGCCAGATCCTTATAATCTTATATAACTACAGGAGCGTTTCAAAAAGTCACATCACCCGGGGAGTTTGAATTTCACCCTGAGATGGTGGAGATGGATGCATTCATCCATAGTTTTGATGTTTCAACTGAGTCAATGGATCCCCTGAGAATCCGCTGATTCAAAACTCAACTACCATCAACTAACATCAACCGACTATCCAAAGAGTCCATCATGTTTGAGTTGTACATCCATCATCATCCATCATAGTGGCAGCACTTTTCGCCGTGCCATGCCTGGATGATTGCTGCCACTGCCGGAGAATTGGGTCACCTACAACGCTGCCACGTGGCGGGCCGATTTTGATGGGAAAATTGGATGGTTTTCACGGGAAAAGCATGGAAAAACATAGGAAAATATGGGAACATCTACTACACATCGAACTAAATGGATAAATGGTGCATTTTCCAGCAAGCCTTGTTTGACACTGGAGGATATTGCTGAAATGTCCATCTGTTGAGAACAAAACCATCAGGTTTGACACAATACAGGTGCGCTCAGTGGGCTCTTTTTGAAGGTGGGAGCTGGACCAGCTGGAGGCTTACCTTTTCTGGGGCGTGGGCATGTCTGAGCCGATGGGTCTAAGTGAGCAGGAAAAAGTTTCATCTCCTCACAATCATAAACCACCTCTCCATGTGACAATTAACAAATCCAGTACACTCCATGGAGGTTTCTAGGGGCGATGTTCATAATTTTACTCAAGCGGGGATATAACCCCAAATTAAGATTGGGTTAGATCGAGCACCCTCTGGACTTGTCTTCCATGTTGATACGCGGCCATATTCATTCAAGTCTATTTTTGATCTTCTTGGTACCCAATTTTCATGTCGGCTGATGTTGGTTTGTTGGGTGGTTGTCTGATGATGGTTGATGATTACATTTGCATGGTGTTTCTACGTGTTTCTATTGCATTGTGTTTTTACTATATTTGACGGTCGACTAGTTGAAAAATGTTGAACATGTGTCATCATCAGCCAACTGTCCGACAATTCAACATCTGTAACCCATGCTTGATAATACTCATGATTTTCTCTATGTGCTTTTAGTTTAAACAAAAAAATGTCATCTGATGATTGACGATAAATTTACCTGTTTGTAATGGCTGATGATACATTTTATCAACTATCATCAACCATCAACTATCATAACTATCCACCATCAACGCCCATAAATGTCTTATAATGTTTGTAAGGATTCTATCATCAACTACCCACCATCTGGCTGTCAGCTGTGCACCGCTTTGGCCATGTCGGCGATCTGCACCGCCAGCTCCCGCGTGGGCGCCAGGACCAAGGCCTCATGAAATCAGGAGGTTTCGGGTGCTGGGAAATGATATAGCAACAAACAATTACATATTATAGTGTAATATGATATAGCTATATAGCTATTAATTTGGTATATCATTTCCCAGCTACATAATATTACATGATATAGATATTAACCTAAATTAATAGTGTTGCTATATAATGACAATGACATATTCATTCACAATAGAATTGGATCTTGTTTTTGGTGATATGCTGTCACTATTTTAGATGTGAGTAATAAATCTCAATCCAAAATAATGACAACATAGAACTAAAAACCAGATCCAATAATAAAATAGTGGTGAAGTTCACCTGTTATCTCTTTTTTGGGGCTTTGCTGTAAATATACAACATTGATCCAAGTTGTTGGTGAAAAGAAGTCTTAAATAAATATAATATAATCCCAATCATTCAGATTTGGAAAATCAAGCATGAACAAGACAACATGATTCAAGATATATTGGAATGGATCTGCCACAGTGGCGAAGGAATCCTGAAAATCTGGTGGCTTGAAGCAGAGGAGCTTTGGTCATACAATGAACTCCTGTCCTTCTCTAGGTCTTCTGAGCTTCCACAAGGCTCCAATCCAAGCGGGCTTCTGAAGGCCTCCCTCTCACATTTCTCTCGCAGAACTTCTCCAGCAAGTGAAAGTACTCGGTTGGTGAATTTTGCATAGATAGCAAGTCATCATTTTTCCCTGCCTTTGCTGCTTGTTGAAGGAACTGTTGTTCTTTCTTGTCGTGTTTGCTGCACGGTTGCAACTCTCGGCCAGGCTTGAAGTGTGTCTGCACCTGGAAGAAAATTGAAAATTGGGAAAATTGGATTTTCATGGATTTTACGAATGACATGGGGTACGCAAGAAAACTGCTGGGACGACCCAGAAGGGGCAAGTGAAACTGTAATTGATGACCTATAACTTATGTGCCAAACCACAATTTTGACTGCAACGTTTAGCAGCCAATCGCCGCTAAAATGCGTTTGCTTGAGTAGCTTATTGGTGGCTATATCCCCTTTGTCACAGATTTTTCTTTGACTTTTGCTGAACTCCCCAACTGGGCTGGTCAAGGCACGATTTGTGATTGGTTACATTCCAGGATTGGCTGCTAAAGTCTTTGGACATTCATGGCTTGTCGATTGGCCCATGTTCATGTTTATAATTGACGAAAACTCCATTTTAGCTGAAAATCAACCCACCATCACCAAGTTTTCGGCCGTGTGGGTATCGGTCAATCCACAAAGTTGGCCAGTTGTAGCATCAAAACAACCATTTTGGACTGTAAGGCTTCGATCATTTTGACTCACAGGTTTTGTCCAGAAATGGGGTATACGGTATACCGTATATACCCTCAAATCACTGGGAATGGCGCAAACCACCATCAATATCCAGTTCATTGGTTTGATATATGCCAATAGCCTTCCCCACATTTTTTGTACTTCCCCTTGTGGTAATTGGAATAGAGATAGAAAACCCACCCAGACATGTAGGTCATATTCCTTGGGAAACTAGTCGTTGTCGTAACCCCAGGGCATGAATTGTAGAATCATCAACCACTTCAACAAATGCCGATTTATGGCATTTGTTAAACCCACTGTAAAACCACTATAATTCTTAGCGTTTCCCTATGGTTTCCATAGATGTTCCATGGATTTTATGATTTTACAATATCTACCCCTGGGTTTTTCCATGGGTTTTCTTCCGTTACCCCTGAGGTGCCGGACCAAGGGCGTCCCTTGACCTTTGGGCTTGGGCGCTTGCGCCTCGAGGTGCGCCAAGGCCGGCAGCACGTAGGCCTTGGGGACTTCGCGGGTCACTGGGAATCACCAGGGAATACGCCCATATTCTGACATCATAGTAATTCATAGTATGTAAATGGGGAATCAGTGTGATCATTATCATGATGATTATGATCATTATCATCATGATGATTATGATCATTATCATCATATCATATAAAATCACTTTGGGAAAACAGAGAATAACAATATGTCATCATGATCATTATGTCCTGGGAATCAACATCATCGGTATATCATGTAACATAGATATGGAGAACCCACCATATTTAATCTAATATCTACAACTGGGCAACTTTTTCATGGCTATGGTGAATTCCCAGAGGGTAAATGACCAGAAGCTAAGAGTCAGTTCCATGGATAGTCATCATCAGGAAAAGGGTCATATCACAAATTAGATAATAACGTAGTCTATTTTTGAATTACCACCATGTTTGCTGGTTGTATCAACCTTATGTCCCAATGGGTTCGGTGGGTGAGTAAAATAGAAAATGTGCATGTCTTTGCAGACTATCGCTCCATATTTTCTTGGTAAATCATCAAATATCTTCATGTTTGCTGGTTATGCTGCTCTTGTGGTGGATAAATAATTGTTTTTGCTAGCCATCTACCCAAGCACCATTTTCTGTTGGTTGAATCCACATGTGGAATGGACAAACCACAATTGCTGCTTTCACAAAAATCTTCGCTGGTTCAATTTGTCAAATCACAATTTCCTCGTGTGTTATCCGTTCAACCATCGTTTCAAGTGGCCAAATCATAACACATCATGCCAAATCGATCAACATTGTTTCACCCGGAAAATGCAATTCTTCGTGAAGTAAAGCTGTCCTTTCGCGAACTCCAAGTTGATCTTGTGCCGGACCCAGTGGGGGCAACAAGTACAGTATCTCTTTCATGTCACATCATGTCCATGTCCGATCCCCATCACCGTTGTATCCCCTCTGTATCCTACAAAACCACTTCGTTTCTAGTTATAAAAGTTATAAGTTATATAATATTACCCCAATCATACTTACAGCATTTGTGAAATCCCTCGAATGCTCATGCTTCAATTCCCAGAACTAGCCACTAAATATGAATCTGTTCCTAAACATTGGGATAAATCATGCAATTCCCATTTTACCATATCTATCCTCTATCCCGGTAGTAAATCCCCCACAAATTGGAAGTTGATTCCACTACCCTCCGGTAATTTATATTTATATAATAGTTTGCTATAGAAAATCGCAATCTTTAATAGGTAAACTATCCAGCTAAATAAGCTATCTGTACCGTGGCAAATGCTAAACTACCAGAGGGTATTCCCCATTAATCTCTCCATGTCTGTTCGTTCAATCCCGATTCATCACCATACGAAGCTCATTAGAATCTCATCACCAATCCCGCTAAAACATATTAAAATTCCCATGGAATCACAATGAAGTCCCATGAAAACGGAAAAAGAAAACATTGACTCACCTCAAAACTCCCCTAAACATGAAACATTACCCTCTGCTAAACTAACATAACTATGGAAAATCACCATTTGTCATGGGAAAACTCACTATAAATGGTGATTTTCCATAGTTATGTTAAATTACCAGAGGGTAAACCCCCCAGCTTCAGTTGAACAACAGCAAGGCACCAAAGTTTTGCCACTGCCGGTCTTGGCGATGCCGACCACGTCCAGGCCCGCCAGGGCCATCCTGGGTCATAACCCTGGTACCCAAACGGTACACCCATAGCAATACGAGGTTTTGACCCATCCCCATATTACCAGTGATAATAGCCATCCTGAGCCTGGGGCTGAATATGACTAGTGTTATAACTTATAACTACTGTTCCAACAATAACTATCCGATCCATATTTTGTTTATTAATGTTCATTAACTATGATTATTTCGTGTCATTCAAAAAACATCATCACTATCATTATTGCATTTGGTTGATTATCGTTACTATTTCTTGTCACGCTCATTTTTCTAGTGTCAGCATAAGCATGAATATTGAGTTTGATTCCAACAAAAAAATGTTCGTTCTTAAACCATCAAGGTCTTCACGAGTAATATGGGGTTGAATGAATTTAACCCCATCTCGCTCTTACACTTCAAATCAAATAATGCAAGTATTTGGGCACTTTTTGCAAACTGTCCCTTTCAATTGATGCTGAAAGTATAGCAATCCACCAAAACGACAATGTCACCAGCAGCAACTATAGGAATATTATGGGATGATTGCATCACAAATCGTAGCCAAAACAAATTAAGGTTTTCACAGTGAGAACGTGGGTACAAAAGTGCAATCGAAACATGGAATGAAAGTCATGCATTGAACACGTTTATTGGCGGTTGCATCGGCAATTCCATGTTGGTGTTCCCTATACTACCACCGTCCTAACCACCAATTTGTTTCCACAAAGGTTCTGTTCGGGTTTCAAAATGTCACAATCGCCCCACAATCTCATGGATTATCATCATTTTCTCCTGAAAATTGGCATAGATTGGGGTACGTATCCACCATTTTTAGACAAACGCCTGAAAATTGGGATGGTTCCCCAATCAGCTACTTGGCCAGGCTAAGACGCAAATGTGTGGGTCTATTGTTCCCCCGTGGTCAAGCAATAAACCCCCATCCCATCGCATTTTAGTGGTTGGTTCTTTCCCTTGTTGGCCGTAACAACCCTATGATTGGCTGCAATCAATAGGGGTATTGTGAATGGAACAAATTAGTATAAATCCTGCAACTCCAACGATCAACCCCAGCTGAGCGGCGGAATAGCTTGGGCCTGGCATCTTTTAAGACCATCAGGAAAGACTCAAACAAAGACACCAGCGGTAGCAGCAACAACAACGAGGAAAAACATGTTAACATTTGTTTACAGAAGGATGAGGAAATTAGCCTTCAAACCGCACACCCTTCTTGGAATGATGAGGACAGCAATGTTACAGTAATCATCATCTGCATTTGTTTCTGTTTTGTTCATCCATAACAGAGAACTGTGAAGGTCTCAATTTCGAGACTGATGGGTTTTCCTTTTGCACATTGCTTGCCAAAACATCGCGTGGAAGTCGGATGGTGTTTCTCTGCCAATGCAAGAGCAGGGATTGCCCAGGAAAACATTCATTCAAACATGGTACGGACAAAGGGGAGATGTGGGAATTTTAAGAAGCATGGTTATACGTATTATATGTTACTTGTATGGTTATCCATGTTTTAAGTTAATGATGGTAATAGTAAAATAACCATGTGGTATATTACTGATCATTTGTGATAACCCAATAATTATTATCGTATGGTATTTGTATGGGTTGCACGTCATAATACCAGTATGACTATAGGTAGCACAGTAACCATGGGAAACCCATAATCATTAATTATACAGTATTAATAGTTCGTGATAACCCACGTAACTATATAAGACGTATGATATATATATATATATAGCCTTAAATAGCAATACAATATTGATGGGTACTCATTACGGTGAGATATGTTGTAATAATTCACATAAATAGTACTCATATGGTTTGCCCCAATTGAGAATTATAAACGATTTGTTAAATTACCTCCAGTTGGGGTTGGTTTATAGAATGAATTATATGGTACCCATGATAATCAAACATGGCTAGCTGAAGAATCTCACATTTTGGGTGAACTTGTTTCTTAATATGCCCATTAGTAGGGGATTTCAAGTGTACATATATTAAAATATATTTATATATACACATATTTAAATGCTGCGTTCCCCCACCATTCAACTGGCTACTGCAAACAATGTAGGGAAGCCACAGCGGCCAGCTGGCCTGGATGGGCATAGGCACCTCAATGCCCATAGCATTGAGGCCCTCGTAGGCATAGTCTGGAAGGATGCCTCAGGTCTGAAAGTTTTCAACAAACAATGAGGATGTGTATTTTTGACAATGTACATATATATATATATACAGATACGGGTGCTATGTATATGTTAGAAATGTATATATACATATGTATATATATATATATATATTTTAATATATCTATATATATGTATACATATGTATATATATAAGTATGTATATATATAAGTATGTATATATATGTATATATATACACGTATAAATATTAAAATGTCAAACTATATATATATAAATGTATGTATGTATGTATGTATGTATGTATGTATGTATGTATGTATGTATTTATATATGTATGAGGGTGTTGAACCAACCTAATGCTGTTTTAATCCACGTGGAAGGTGTTTTTTAGTCTTTCCTCCGCAACTTGATGTGTCCAAAGCAACAATACATGGATCAATCGACAACCATATGGAGATCACCGTGATTATAATCATTAAAGATAGAAATATGTCTTCAAAGAGAGTATACAAGACTCGCAAGTTCAAACTCAAAGCAGGATGATCTTGTCATGGGCAAACTTAGGCCAGTGTAAAAATACAACCCCCAGAGCAAGCCATGCGCTCATCGAGGCCAAGGGCGGAGAGTAACAAGATTTTCCAAGATCCAGTGGTTGTTCAACCTAATGACAAAGCCCCCACGCTTCAAACTTGTGGTAAAACGGTTGCGCTGTAGGCGGTGGTATCGATGCATGCAGCTGATGAACAAGTAACATCAGGAATAATTCTACTGGACAACTAAATGGGATGAAATGGGGAAACATTGCAAAAGTCAATAACTCCACAAAGATCATCACCTTAAAAAGCACAAATCTGCGTCAAACCGGAGATTCACTTTTGGAGGCTCCTTTTTGGTATCGGAATCTACATTGGCTGGATCGGGACGGTATAGATCGCGACCTTGCGGGCTACCCCGACCATCCCGACCGGCCCTAAAGAAACACTAAAAGAAACCTCTAAAGAAAGCCTAAAGAAACCCTCATCCCGACCATCCCGACCATTTATTCACGATGTTGATCCAGGGTCGTCTTTGACGCTGATTCTGCGACGCTGATCCGAACCTTTGGATGTTGATTCCGGACACTGCTCTGTGATGCTGATTCGACTCGATAGTTTCTGATCTGGAATTTACTCTATCCAGGCCGAGGCTTACCCAGAAACCACCATCCTATGCAGTAAGGTCAAATTCATAGCTTTTTTGGGGGGTTAATCACTAGCCCTCTTTGCCAACCTCCACCATCCACCATTTATAGAAACCATGAAGAAATGGAGAAGTTGAACACCTGCATGGTGAAAATGAAGTATCCATCTATCTCACATCCTGAGAGATTTGTTTCAACCTGTGTATATCTAGTATATAGTGTGTATATATAAATAATATTAATAAAATTAAAATAAATACATATATATATATATATATGTAAAACAGGGGTTCCTTTACCACCCTTCACTACCTTCAGGCCTTGCAGGTCCTCAAAGGAGGAGATGGGCGGAAACCTCGGAGCAGTGGAAGCAGTGGAGAATAGCAATGCCTGGGAAACACCCGAAACACCCCATGACGTGGACACATAGATTTCCACTATCTGCCTACTTATCTATCTATCTACCTATCTATCTATCTATCTATCTATCGATCCATCTATCTGTTAAAGAAATCTATTGAACTAATACAACTAAAAGGAAACATCGGTCTCAAGAGATCTACCTGGCTGTGTTGAAGGAAAGGGTATTCGGTAATCTTAGCTGGTCGACTCGTCGATCAATCTTTGACCAGATTCCTTTTTGGGGGGTCTTCATCAATGGTTCGTCATTGATTTCCCCCAGCATTTTCAAATTTAAGTTGCTCCCGGTCTTTCTAATCAAACCAGACAGCCATACTTGTTGGTCAGATCAGGATCTTTTGGTCGTGATTTGACCCGCAACAAGAAAACAACTCATCAATGAATGGGGAAAAAACATGGGGATGTCATAGTATATCATAATGCACATAATGTATATATATATATATACTATACCTATACGCCTATACATCAACACATAGATATATACATTATAAACATAGATGTACATCTATGAGCCTATCTATATATTTACATATATATATATATACATAGATATATGCATATCTATAATATATATATACATATATATATATATACAAAATAGATATACCTATCTATGGAGAGAGTCCAAACCACCGAGCAACGCATCCAGCACCTGCTCCGGCATCTCCACGCTGATCTCCTGCGCCTCCCGGCTCTCCTCCATGCCTCACCAGCGCCCAGGGACCGGGGACCTCTTCAGTCCTGGTTGGCTGTTGAGGTAACCGAGATGTTTGGTAAACACGAAATATCTTATATAATATATAGTGGTAGTATATATATATATATGTTATATATACATATATGTTATGTACATATACATATATTTGCGTCAAGAAACTAAATAAACGAGAAAACTATTGTAGAATCCAGACTAATTCTTGGATTTTGCCGGGAGGTCCAAAGTCTCGTCCTGCAGAAAGGTCAAATTCCAACGCAGGCTAGACTTTCTCACTTACCCGGATTAAAAAAAGCTCTCAAACCCGAAAATTCTGAACCTGAAACCTTCAAAACCACCCTTAGAAAGCAAACTCCACATGCAAAATTGATCAAAATTGTTGCGTAATACGGATGATACCCCTCTACGCTGCGACGCCTGGCCAAAAACCCGTTGCCACTATTCTACATGTAGAATGATACTAGTATAGATATTTCTAATGTTACTGGTTATTGATATAGATATACACAGTCTCAATATAGGTATAGACTGTATAGATATTTCTCCAGGTGTTTCGTTGGTAAAATAAATCCACATTTCAAGTAGTAATATCCTCATCTATTTGCAATTGAAATGCACATGATCGTTTGTGCAGGTCTTGTGCCTGTATTCCTGGTTTAGGTATCCAAGTCCACAAAATCCAATGGGGTTGCCAATTCTGTTCTACTCGAACAAAAAGAAAAAAGGGCGAATGAACACGTATATACATACAGTATGCATAGATAGTTGTACAGGTCTCTTTCCAAACAGCAAACAAATATCAAATCATATTCCAAACATATCTAGTGTGTAAATCCCTCCACATATAGTTGTAATATAACCCATATTTCAAATCTTCAAATATCTTCAAAACATATGTACCTTGTGTTTTGTTTCCCCCCAAAAAAAGACCCAATGCATCCAGGTGGCTTTGCACATCCTCGGCGCTCAAATCCTCTGGTGCCTCCAAGAAGACCTTCCTGAGATCGACGCCCGTCGAAAATCGGGGTTTCATTGGGGGGGTTGATGGAGCGGTTCAACGGTTGGTGAGTTTCGGGATTCCCATGGATTCCAACAAGTTGGATTACCATGGATTCCCCAATAAAAAATCCCCAATATATTGGTCAGTATAATTCTCTATATTCTCATATAATTCTCTATAATCCCCATATAATCCCCATATAATCCCCATATAATCCCCATATAATCCCCAATAAAAAATCCCCAATATATTGGTCAGTATAATTCTCTATAACTATCAACCAACAGGTTTCATTCAAAGAGGGATCATGGGGATTCAGCCCGAGAATCTCATGTGGATAAAGTGGGTAGATCTTCATGGAGGCTGGACATGATAGGGACATAATAGTGGGATTTAATGGGGATATCATTGGAATAACATTGGAATTTATTATGCCGCAAATGAATAATTTCAGCAGCACAAACCAACCCATTTTGGTCGATGTACGGGTATATACTGGGATAACACCCCCCAAAACCCCAATAGATGGTGGGTATAAGCATCGGAAATGGTAGTTTTACCCTCTAAAACTGGTATCCAACTAGCAAAATGTGGATAATTCCATGATATTCCCGGGATAATGCCATAATGCGTGAGTTTATGGATAGGGTTTCTTAACCACCAACAACCACTGATAAGGGCGATTCTTAACCATGTAATATGAGGGTCACCGAAATGGGGTGGATTTAAGTTGAATCCCCACGACATCACCGTCAAATAAGGAATACATCCCCAAATTCTACCCAGATGGTGAACATTATAGGTTTGACAAACCTGCATTATTTCATAGTTATATATATATATAATATGGTTAAACTAGCAAACGCTATCTAACAATGTGCTATATCTGAATAAATCTAGCAAAATTCACAGAGCTGAAGTGATTGGTTTCACAAACATTAGTTACTGCAGAAGGGTTTTTGCCATGTGCTTTTGTTTGCTAGGTGCAACAAATCATCATGATGATGTCCTGTTGTTTTAGGACAAACAAACTTTGGGTTTCTTCAATGGGGGTTCATCCTTTATGAATCGACCAACAGGAAAAATACATCTATGATTATGATTCCTGTAAATATGTATATAGCTGGGAACATTTGATATATATATTATATATATATATTGTATATATATATATATATTATATATATAATTATATAGTATATATATACCTCAGTTCCGATAGAAGATGATAAATATCCGAATCAACCAATGCCATAAACATCCAAGTCGTCGGGATGGTTGGAATCCCATCCATTGGCTCTACCATATTAACATGGTGCTACAACATATTACTACAAAGTAAGTGCTATTGATGGTTTTTACCACATTTCATATCTCATAAATAATTCTAGTTCTGCTTAATAATAATAACAACCAATATCATGATAGGGTTAACATTTAACATCATTTAACCGTGGTTATTGATGGTTATGGGCTTTTAAGACTAGCTATTGGGTTCTCACAACCACCAAACATCTTCTCGGTCGAGTTTCTGAAAAGGAGCTAAAGACTTCGTTGAAGCCACCTGGCCGGCGAACTTAATGGAACCCAGGGATCCTGTCAGTAGGATATCAGAACATGTCATCTTCCTCCATCTATATAATACATAGTATAAATATATATATATATAATAATCAAAAATATAGTTAAATCTTGTTTATCTAATGGAATTTGTCTTAAGACAATCCAGCACTACAAGGTCATTCTCTGGTGGAAAAAGCAGATATAGTCATCTATCAAAATGGCCAATGTTTACTTTTCCATTCGCCAGTCTGCTTCCCCAGGTATGGGGAATGTACATTCTTCGAATGCTTATTTCGCTTGGTTTCAAAGTGTATCATGTCTTAGGTGATATGGCCCATAGCAACCAAACGCCAATCTGCGAGGGACCCGGGGATTCAACGTGCTTGACATGACCAATGCATATCAATTCTCGGAGTGATGCCAGGAATTGTGACTTGTGATGTATTCTACGTAACGGTATGTTGTTTTTTGGTTTCAACCAACTAATGTGGTGATTTCACAAACTAACAGAATTTCTAATGTAGTAATTAAACCTAATTCTCAACCATACCCGATTGTGCTACTTGGTCGGCCATTGAAAATTGGGGATTCTGAGCGGGTGTATCGCCCACCAAAAACAAACAGAAGAAAAATACAAATGGCATAGGGAAACTGGTTGCAGAAAGACTCATTGCTGTAGATTCATTGCTGTAGTTTTTTCGTGTATATATATATATATCATTTACCATATCACAGACCTGAATTAAGGCGATTAAGGCAACCTTTGATGGTATCCCTGCTCGCTCTCCTTCCAGTCCTTTTGTCCACCTCAATTGTTCATGGCATGGCATGCAAGTACCAGCAAATAAAGTACGTAAATATACCCACCATTACCCACCAATTTTATAGTGTTTTCAATGTGGGGATTGCAGTACTTAAAATAGACTATACAAAACCACTGAATATCACTGATGCTCTTTTCCCCCAACTACTACATTACCGATAATTACTCTCAGAGCATTAGTACTCAGGGAATCTCAGGGATACCAGCATACCCATTACCCGCAGTGTTCCGGTTTTATTTTCTGTCTGCAGCACCTGCACTAGAAACCGACTGAGAAATTGGTTCTGCTGCTTGGATTAGAGAAGGAGACCTACCATGAGATCTGCTAACCACCACGTATGCCAATCAACCAACTGGGGTGAACGCAAAGGTATAATGAATTGCAATGCTCACGAAACCAGCAGAACCCCAAGCCTAATCTGATCGGCCCTGGAGCCAACAACGGCCTGGCCTGGCTACGGCTACTATTTCAAACTGCCATGCAAAGGTTACAACTTGGCTTCGACGGACCAAGCAACTCAGAATTGGTTTGGGCTAAAGGGGTACCACCGAGGCCCCAAATTCGATGTAGTTCCAAACATCAACTATCTCTCAAACATCTAGTATATCTAGTGTGTTTTTGATTGTTTTGCTGGATACCCATGGATACCCTATTTGACCCATACCCACTGAGAGTGGGGAACACCAAGGTCTACTTTTGGCGAAACCAAAGACCTTTGACGATGCAATGGCTCAGCAGGAGCTGCAGGCATCGCGAAGTGCAGGGTGTCCAAGTATCGGGGACGTTTTTCTATAAAGGCTCCCCCTGCAACGACTCAAGCAAACCATCATCAAAGTGTTTATTTATAGATGATGGTAATGAAATATATCATATATCAATATATATCATATGTTTAATGAAATACCATATATCATATTGTTTAATGAAATATATGGTATTTTTCTCCAAGCCTGAAAGTTGCACACTCAAATATGTACAGCTGTACATGGTCCTGCCAGCATCTTTGGCTGAATTGTGGCAATACCGACCTACATTAATCACTGGCAACATCTGATGCCATTAGGAAGACGCTGTTTTGTGTTGTGAATGGGTCTCTCATTGTTCTCTGGCCTGGATTCCAATGGGCCCTGTGAGGCTTCTTGATATACCCACATGTGAATACTCATGTGAATGAAAATGAAAGTAAAATCATCCTTGGATCTGGATCACTGGATAATGCCTAATAAATCTTACCCGAGATATGACTTTCTATTGGGATTCCTTCCCAAAAACATCATCAATTCAGGTGAGATCATAGTGTGGTTGCTCAGTTCTCGGGATTTATGGGGACCCCAACGATTTTCCTAGGCTTCGACAGCTCAGTCAAAGCCCGCAACGTCAATCGTGGCGCACTGCCCAGTGCTGTAGCACAGCAGGTGCGCCCGCATGCGGTGACGCTCCCAACGCCCAATGGCCCGAATGCGGTCCCCCACCCAACGCTGGCAGCTATAGAAGGCTAAGGCATCCTCTGGTGGTTGCACCCCCCCAGTAAGATATGCGGAGTGAATTCGTAGAAATGACAACCAAAACATATGGGTGAGGAACCAACAAGTTAACGCGTCGATGTTAGTAAATAGGTGTAAACATATTGTCACTGTGAATATGTGTGCATCATCCTAGTTTCAGGGATGGAACGAAAAGCTTGAAACCGCCATCCTCGATCTCTTCACCCTCGTCATAGCCACCTGCACCTTACCCAGCTGCACTTCAGGGTTTGGTTGGTCCAGAGCAAGAAAGGGCGAGCAGTGCTTGAAACTGACCAACCAAACCCAGGCATGGCAATGAGATCTGCAGAATTGGGCTGCTTTTGGTGGTCTTGGACTATCCCGTTCTTGCTTTACATGGTGAAGTTTTCGCCGTTACACCCAAGTGCCCTTGCCAATCCAAGGGCACGTTTGACAAACAGGGACTTAGAGAACAGTGACTACATCCCATTCGAAAAACAGTTATGAAATTGCATAAATTAGGTGCAGCACATGCTGAAAAGGCAATCCAATTGTCCAAAAAGCAACAGAAATACCAGTACAAGGTGTGATCTGTATCTGTCATCATTTGAGATTAAAGAGCAATGCTCCAGTCCAAAACTGGATTCTATTCATCCCCATTATATCCCCATTTCCCCATGGAATTCCCATAGATTCCTCCATCAACACATCCCCATGTAACCAAGATCCACCAAGATCCACCAAGATCCACCAAGGCACGCACGCCGCAGTCCATGGCCTCCTCCTCCTGCCACTGGCAGCTGCTCAGCTCCGACAGCTCCGACAGCAGACCCAGCAGGTGCGACCGCACCCGCACCGCGCGCGCCTGCGACAGCGCCAGGCCCAGCTCCGGCGGCGCGTCAGGGCGGGCCGTGCCGACGATGCTCAGCCTCGGCAAATAAGTTCGACGGGTCGACATTGGAGCCTAAAACATGATGTTTAAGATGGGACTAGTCTGGAAACGAACAAAAGATGTTCATGTCTAGGAAAAAAACACATGTTTACTGTACTATGTGTTGAAATACATGTCCAATTGTGGGATGGTTGTGGTAATATGATCGCCCAGCGAGGTTGTGTTCAACAGTTTTGTTGGTTCAAATCTCAACCTCATGTTGGGTGATATACCTGTACGTAGTTCTTGGTTAGCGTATACTCATACTAGAGGTATAACATGGTGTAACTATGCCACCCTGTCACCTTGTCTTCAACTTCCTTGTTGATTGAAACCCGTTCTTGGTTGGTTCAAGCACAAGTCCCATCAGTCAGATCCCAAGCATTTTGCTTGAAGCACGTCGAATCACTACTACTGTAGTCAATCGCGTATTAGTCAAGGGCACCAGAGAAACACTTTCCACATCTTTCCACAGTGCGATACCGAGGCATCGAGGCACCTCAGGCCCGGATGCTTCACGAGAATCCCTGCAATCCTTTCCAGCTCATGATGTGCATTGATGGTGATGGCATCACTGGCGAAGGCAAAACTTATGGCTGCCTCGATGTGGCCACTACCCATCAAAATGGGGTTGGAACATGTTGGAACCAGGCAAAAAGTGGCTCTTACCCGTTGTACCCATCAAAATCATATTTGGACGGTTTTCAAGCCGAAAAACATGGTTAAGAATTAACCAGCAATGAAGGAACAACTATAGCCCTTTCCAGATATTGGCTATTAATATGTTATTGGATGGGTGTCAATTGGTGCATGCAACCAGCCAATATTTGGCAATAAATAGGGTTGCAATGCACCTAGGCAGGGTCATGTAACACTCCAATGGTGTTGCAACTTCTCTTGAACTGTTATTCATCCTGGTAGATGATACTTTATCGGGATATGACTCATGAACCAATCTTAATGGGGACATGATGGGATACAACCCAAAAAAATGGTTGATGTTAATGGGTCAAATCCCTTGACAGTCCGACATACTCCGACTTTAACATCCCAACACGCCAATGTGGGGATGTGGAAAACTAACATGATCAAAAAATGGATGCACTTATAATAGGTAATCGCACGCCTCAGACATGCGGATCTTACAATACCAGGCAATCTGGTGTTCAGACGTGTTTATCATCTCTGGAAGGATTGGAGAAAATAAACAAAGAACCTGGAAAGTTTAGACACCCGAAAAAAAGTGACTGAAGAACTGGGATCACAATACCATCTTGAGGCACCAAAAAAATCCGGCTACAATTCATTCCGAATTCGTTCTATCCCCACCTACCCGGCACTTTTTGGCAGAAGTGGAACATCCAAAAAATGTGAAAATGTAACCAGCCCAGTGGCCAAACACGGTGGCTCTTGGCACAAATGCAGGCGTTCCAGGGTCCACTCTTGTTTCTCCTTTGGCAGCATAGCTCGAACTGACCTGGGAAATCGCAGAACCCCCTAGCAAGCAAGGATCAAACACACTAGGCGACCAGCCAAAAGAACAGCAAGGTCAGTCAACAAAATGCGCAAATCAACAATAAATCGTCCATGAGCATCACGAGGCAGTATGCCGACCAATAAATAGCTGAGGGTCCAGAATTGCTTTGGGATTTATGTTTTTTCCGTTTTGGGTGTTTTTTTGGATCCGTTTTTTCTGCCCGTTTTCCTTGCTATTTGCAGCATTTTGGAGCTGGAAGCTGCCATTTCAACTGTCTTTCCTACATTTTTGGAGTTGGAACCTCTCATTTTCCATAGAATTCGCAACATTTTGGCGGAATTTGTAACTTTGGAGCTGGAAGCTGCTGTTTCAACGGTATTTGCAGCATTTTTGAGTTTGAACTGTTCATGTAACATGATAGTTTGCAACTAGGGTTCATTTAGGGTTGGTTTTAGGGTTAGTTCAGGGTTTTGTTTGGTTTCAAGTTTTTTAAGGGTTGGGTTTAGAGTTAGGGTTTATTTAGGTCCTTTTCAAAATTAGTTTAGGATCTTTCTAGGGTCTGTTTTAGGTCTTATTTAGGCTTGGTTTAAGATCTATTTATGGTTGGTGTGGGACCTATTTGGGGGTGGTTTAAGGTTTGTTGAGGGTTGGTTTAGGATCTATTTAGGCCTGGTTTGAAATATATTTAGGGTTTGTTTACGGTTTATTTAGGCTTGGGTGAGCATCTATTTGGGGTTGGTTTAGGGTGTGTTTAGGATGTTGTATCCAGGCTTGGTTTAGGATCTATCTAGAGTTGGTGTAGGACCTATTCACAATTGGATTAAAGTGTGTTTAGCGTTGGTTAGGTCTGGTTTAAGATCTATTTGGGGCTGATGGCTGGTGTAAGGTTTATTTAGGATTAGTTTCAAATTTATTTAGGGAGCGTTTAGGGTTTACTGAGAGTTGTTTGGTGTTTTTTTGGTTGGTTTGGGGTTTATTTATGGTGTATTTATATGATGTTTCTTAAGGACCTGCAGTATGAGAAACAAAAAAAGAGGGAAAGGCAGAAAAGCAGAAAAGCAAAGAAAGAGGGAACCAGATGTTCAAAACGGAAAACATAAATATTCCCCAAAAAATAGCCCTCCAATAGGAAATACTCTCAATAGAGTGCTACCAGTTGCTTCCAAAGCCTGAAAAATATTGTCCCTTGGGGACCATCCTCATGTCCCATGCAGCACACCGCCACCATTGCCGGGTTACGGATCTTTCGATTCCATGACCTGCACCGGGCGAAAGAAATGGCCATGGGATGACTCGTGTTTTGGTGATGCTTCATGTCCTTGAATGGTTTCACATTGTCACACGGTTTCACTGTAGCACCACCAAACCATCACCATGTGGGTGAAGATCGAATGTGGGGTACCAATGACCTACAAAAAATAGAGGGCTGCCCAGTAGCACAGTGGGCATTGTTGGGTACATTGACATCGTTGTTGGCTCGGACGTCGGGGTACGTCGCATATCAGTTTGCTTCCGAAGGCATTTTTCATTGGTGCCCGCATGAGATCCTAAGGGTGGCATTTCGCAATGAATTTAAGCTCTATCATTCTCAGCCACCTCTGGGCTATTCCTGGACTATCTTCATCCACATTATTTTACACCGTTGTACCCTAAAATCAAATTAGTTCGTGGGTTGTTCATGCATTGCTATGGGGTATAGTGGCGTATAATGGATATGGGGAATGAATATGCCCATATTGGGTGGTTGGGAAAATGACATAAAATACACTGCTAATCCACTCAGATAATCTCCTAGGCCATCAAAGTGATCCAGCGGCGATGTGGAATCATACCTTGTTAAACCCAACTTTATAGCTGGAATACTGAATCCAGAACACCTATCCACCCCTACCAACCCCAGTTGTAAGTAAGTTATACTTATATTATAACTATTACACATATGATGTATATATATATATACTATTATACTATGGATTATACTTATTACCCAGTTATATACTATTATCCAATTATACTGTGGTTTCATATAGTTATACCGGTACTATTCATTATCCACATATAATCATATTACACTGATACTATAATCTGTAGTTATTATACCTATTGTTAATAACTGCTATAGTTATAATCTAACTATATTCATAGTGATACATAGTCATACTATGCTTGTACAACGGTTCCAGTTCATCCCCCTGCACCTTGCAGCTCTCCGCCAGCGTCAGCAAACTCTGCGGCCTCGTGGCCGTTCTGCGCAGCTCCGCGCAGCCCCGGGCGACGCGCCAGACGTGGCGGGCGTCCAAGGAACCCAGGATCCACGGCAGCAGATCTTGGCTGCTGAGGCGCTCCAACATGGCGATGGCGATGGTCCCCACAGGGAGATCTGGGGAATATGATTGAATATATATATATATACACTAAAATTAGACGAAAATTAAATGAAATGTGGTTCTGAAAAATGGAGAACAACTCTGGGATGCTGCATTGATGGCAAGTTTGTGTTTTGAATTGAGGCGCAGGTAACTCATATTTATATCATTTATTTGTTGTGGATGACTTAAATCAAATGGTAGCAAAAAAGAATGCACAAGTGATGGACAATTCAAGGGAGAACATCTGTGATTTGATTTAATGACCATTGTTTCCATTTTTTTCTTAGGATAGGCTCAATTCCACTTGGGCTTGTGCCTGACTCTGCAGAAATGGCTAAACAACCACGGAGCTGGAGATGCAACACCGGTACATGGGTAACCTGAAGTCATACATGGCAACAGTTATATCACACGTTGTGACCATGAACATGAAAGTTTGAACACCAGAAAAGAAGGAAGGAAACATCATAGAATTCAAAAGAATAGACTGCTGTTGGTTGATAGCTCTCCGTGCATATGGGGTTCAAGTCTATTTTGTTGGTTGCTTTGCTCATTGAAACAGGGATTCTCAAAAGTGGATACCAACAACAATAGAATGCCTTTCTGACAAACAAATGCATCTCGATCTATCTACTTACATACCTGATCATTCTATAGTGTCTAGTCGAATCTAGTCTATCTATATATTTAGCACATTATCTTCAAATAATACATATAGATATATATGTATATATATATATGTATATATATATACATATGTATATATATATATATGTATATACATATATATATATACACATATATACGTATATATATATATACATATAAATATATACATATACATATATATACATATATATACATATATATACATATATATACATATATACATATATATATATATATATATATATATATATACATATATAAATATATATATATACATATATAAATAT
>Ga0126342_10000648_pt1 | contig 40725 bp, 31 predicted proteins | sample Cyp1metagenome_FD_92528 | JGI IMG/M metagenome (GOLD analysis project Ga0126342, IMG submission 92528) | Coral microbial communities from Lord Howe Island, Old Settlement Bay, Australia - Cyphastrea 1 metagenome | ecosystem: Host-associated > Invertebrates > Cnidaria > Coral ...
TCGGCGTCCCATTGGGGTTGACCTTGCTTTTGGTCAACTTATTTGACTTCCTGATCCAACGGCGTCCCAATGAGATTTGACACAATTCTGTTAAATTGGTCGACTTTAACGGTTCGGAGTAAGGATTTCTACTACCTGGTTATTGGGTTGTTTGACCCATATGAGTGAAACCTATCAACCAACTAGTATAATGAGATGGGAAAACACCGTATGTTGCTCAAGTGATGAAGAACCCTGATTCGTAAAGTCTCCCGTGTCATCAAGCATGGCTAGTTTGAAATCCCCTGCAATGATCGAACCAAATGGGGCATCGTTCATTGCCATGTTTGGTTACTGAAGGGTACAGCTTCTGAGGAAAATGTAGAAAAATGAGACGCCAAATTCTGCGTTTTGAATCAAAATCATGCCTACCATTCAGAATATGTAATATATATATATATAACGTGTATGTCAGGTCGCTTCGCAAAAAAATGTACCGCAAAAATTCGATGGTTTATCATCGATTGTCCGTTAAGCTTGCCATTCTAGATATGTTTAAAGTATACAGTTCATTTTCGGACACAACTAAATGTAGTCCGGCCAAATTGAACATGACAGATTTTAACCATGAAAAATCCTATTGCAGTATATTCCCACAATATTCCCATTGCTAACCCATTATTCCACCTGGTGCAATCCTTTGTGATCCATCAGCGGCTTCGCTCTGTTTCTACGACCTGGTTAAGGTCTTGGTCCAAGCCCTGCGTAAAGCGCGTCAAAGAAGTGATGAAGATCTGTTTTCAGGTGCGCAAGCTGCCAGTAATGAATCAGTGGATCTTTGATGTCTACGACGATGTTTGGGATTCTACGGGATTGTCGTAATGGCAGCATATATATATATACATATATATGATAATTCTTACAATTGGATTATAGTTGGATTATAATAATATATATATATATGACATTGTCTTGGGATTGCATTGTGATTGCATAAGATTATATGGGAATATCTGGGATATTATGGAATGATAATGATACTTGAAGGGGAAACAAAGCAATATTGAGGATTCAATGGATATGTGTGAAAATCTCGAACCCCAGAGTATTTCCTGCAGATTTTCCCTAGGAGTCATCCTCAACGTCAATTGATGGAAAGGGAACAGATGGATGGAACATATGCGTGTATCTGAAAATGATGATTTGGCCCACAATTCTAATTGTAACAGGGAACATGGATGAACATGGTATCTGAAAATTGTGGATTTAGAATGATTTAGATGGATATTTTTATTTTTTTGTATGTAGCCCAAAGTTCTAGTTTTAATAGTGAAAAGAATGTTAAACTAGTGGTTTTTGGTGGTACCCTAGTTTCAGACAGACCCAAAGGAGCGAAAAATCAAGTGCAGGGTTCTTGCCGCCAATAAACCAAGGGATCTTCGTAATGTGTTCCCATCAAATTATGGACATTTGAGGTATCTGGAGAAAACGTGGTGAATTCACCCACGGAAACCTGGGTTAACCTGGGATGCAACCTCCAAGTATTTTGTGCCAAACTAAAGACTGCAAGATACTGTAAAATACTGCAAGTACCATCGCGGCTATGAGTTTGAGTAGTTTGAAAAGAGCAGGTGTTCACCAGTTGGGTTCACGGTCGAGTTTGGGGGCTCGAAACAGCTCTGATTCCGGGGTTTCCTAAGTCATGGGGCCTAAATCATCCAAGGCATGGATGACCATTTTAGTATTGAAACCTATGGTGACTTTGGGATCCCCCACTTTAAGAACCCACCATATATATAACAGCAATGAACAGCAGCTATTTATGTAGAAAAGCATGGGGGGATCTACCTGCGACTCAAGGCCCATCTTCAAAGACAAGATCGCCCTGAGCTGTGCGCTTCAAGGACGGCTTGTCCATGGCTGTGCAGATCTGGTGGTGTCAGATTTTCAGGTGTACAATTAGAGTATTTATACGGCTATCTAATGGGGGAACAATGGGATAGCTGGTGGGTCTTTTGGATGATGATCCCCAATGATGCAGTGATTTTCTTCTACGATTGGTGTGTGTTTTTTTTGGCGACGGGCATGAACCTCAGGATTTTACACTGGCCATCCGAAACTTTGAGGGGAACATGTCCAGTGGATCTGTGAGTAGCTTCCTAACTGGCAAATCTGATTGGTCAAAAGAAGCCTTCTGACTGGCAGGAATCTAAAACAGGTGATGTCCGCAAGGACTGTGCTTTTGCTTTCACGTGCTTTCTATGTTCAACCGTTTTCCGGGATTTTTGGATCATTCCTGAGTCTGGCAGGAAGACGTCCCGACGCCCTTGACTGATATGGAATGCGATGCTTCCGATAGTTTTTTGCTCCCAATGTTTTCTGTTGGGAACAACATTGGGATGAATTCGATCAGAATTTGACTCCAAATTAATTTTCCAATGCAGAACTGGACCATGTTCAATATACAGAAGTGACCACCCAGCAGCTTGAGATGGTAATCTTGAAAGACAAGACAAGATATGGATTTGGTGCCTGAAAATGGCCCCCCTAGCTTTATTAAAATGGCAATGTTCATGGTGAAAGTGATGATACACATACAAACCATCGATTTTTTGAGGTGCTGACCCCATTTTAAGGAAAAACCAGGTGATTCCCAGCGCCCATCGACAGCCACCGCCCGGACAAAGTGAGCCACTGCACAAAAGCGATTGCCCATTGCAAGAGACTGGATGAGCGATGCTTTCGTGAATTCGGGATGTCAGAGATTTCGTGCTTCCCAAATAGTGAAGCCTCAAAACTCATGGGGTTTCTGAAAGTTTCTGAAACATCAGCCATCATCAGCCTAGAATGGCATCCTGTCCTGATGTCCAAATGCTGTTGGAGCTAATGACTTCCTGGCATACTTCCACTGGTCGTCCCCCCTCGCAGGGTTGGGGAGCCTTGCACACCAAGCTCTGTACAACAGCGATGGAGCGGTTCCAGGTGCCATGACGATGGTAAATTGGGAAACCCAATGATAAACCATCCCTGAATTCGCCAGAAATCGGCGTCAGCTCTCCCAATTTTGCTTATCATTCGGTTTACCTGTTTACCTTAAGTGATTTCTCTTTAGAATCAGGCCTGTCAAATGTAGAGGAACACTTCTGATGTGACATGACTGATGCTTTGTATTTACCTTGTGATGCCAATGATTTGCCAAATCGCATCTTTCAGGAATCATATCCCATGAATATCATGAATTGATGGTAGTGTGGTGAAACAACAATGCCATAAACCATGCCATAAACCACCAAAATGACTGGGAATGCTAACCATACATTTCTATACCACCTACAAAATTCCGGTGAAATGGCTATGGATCAATACCTATTAATACCATTTTTAGTGGGATGAACATCCATTTACCAGCTATTTTGGGGTTCACTAGCTGCCAGGGTTTTGACACACTGCCAAATTGGGGATGGTAAAAATGGCATTGTTTTACCCACATCGAATCCCACTGGAAGTTGCCACCAGGTTGAGCTCCAGAAGACGCTGCGTGCCACATCACCGGCTCGATGTCAAGTGGTGATGAATGCAACAGCCAGGTGCGCAAGCTGCAACTCACTGGGCTTCGTTTCGGCTTCGTTTCAGCAGTTACCCTCTGGTAATTTAACATAGCTATTGAAAATGACCATTTATACAGTAGTGAGTTTCCCACTATAAATGGTCATTTTCAATAGCTACGTTAAATTACCAGAGGGTATACAGCCTCATTAACATTATCTAACATTCATTATAACTGCTGAAACGATTGTAATATCTTTTGAAAGTGTGATCACTGGTTAACATTTCTATTATTACGGGTTGGTAACACCAGGAATCGTGGATTTATGATGATTTATTTACTAACATTTACTAACATTATCTAACATTCATTAAGTACGTACTAACTCGGATGAATGCGGATGATCCTTCGAGTAGTGGCATTTAGTGACATCCTCAGTTGATGTAGGACGGCGGGATCTGCTCGGATTTTGAGTCAGGCTTGACTCATAAGGGCTTCAAGGGGAATATAATAAAATATAATAAATATAGATATATAAACAGCATTTTTTCCTCAGGTATGATAGCATATATAGCATCGAAGCATATCAAGCATCGAGTTACACATAGTTTGCCCATTCAAAATGTGGATTTGCCCAGCGGCTCAGCGGCTCAGCGGCAGGCTGATCGATAGTAGCACCGATTCAGAAGAGGTGCTGAGACTGTTGGGTGGAGACCTGAGAAAAACCCACTGGGAACAATGGCCCATTTGAATGCTGGTTGGTGGTTTCAAACATGTTTTATTTTCCATAATATATGGGATAATCCTTCCCATTGACTAATATTTTTAAAGATGGTTGAAACCACCAACCAGAATGTCAATGATTTGCGAAAAATCTGGTGGGTTCCAGAAATGGGGGTACCCCAATAGCTGGATGGTTTTTGTGAGGGAAAATCCTATTAAAAATTGATGATTTAGGGGTACCCCCATTTCAGGAAACCCCCATATTTAGAAATGATGATTTTTCGTACCAGACTGCTAAATTACGAGAGGGTATGACTGGTTGATGTTCGTTTGTGTACTTTCGTTTACTGTCCACCTTATCTTACTCCAAGAATGAGTCTCAAGGTCACATCAACTGTTTTTGATCCCTGGGAAGCTGATCTCAATTTGCCTTGGCATGAGAGGCTGCTTTTTTTTTGCAGCATAAGATGTGTATCATGCCCTGCCATCTGCAGAACCATCGGGGACAAAAGATGATCCCAGTTGATGTATTCAGCTACTGTACCCTCTGGTAATGACTAACATAGCCATGGTATAGATGACCCGTTCAAAAAAAGGTAGACTATCTATTTCTATGGCCATTTTCCTGCTTAAGTTCAATTTCCAGAGTGTTTTTAGAGTTTTACGTATGTTGAAAAATTGAGCCAAACATTGGGCAGCAAGTTTTTGGCATGCGGGTCATCATTTGGTGGTCAGACGTGGAAGAAGTGCAATCCTATATGGGAAATAGGATGTGAGGCTCAAATAACCATAAATTAATATTCACTATTATCATCACCATCATCATCAGAAGAATATTAGCATGAATCATTGACTCAGATGTTTCGTCCCTTTGTTTGCTGTTGAAATCCCTATGTTTGACTGGCTAAATCGGCATCGTATTGTTAGATGTAATGAGCATGTGTTTGCTAATCGTAATCATATGGCTACTTTGGAACGATAGTAATAGGAATAGTTTGTAATAGTGATAGCATAAATTATCTTCGCCGTCATCGTCATCGTCATCGTCATCGTCATCGTCATCATCGTCGTCATCATCATCATCACCACCGTCACCACCATCGTCATCGTCACCGTCGTCATCATCATCATCATCATCATCACCATCATCATCATCATCACCATCATCGCTAGTTCTATTATTGATATTTATAGATATTTATAGATTACTTTTCCCATCATTATGATCAACATCAGCAGAAGCAGCAGTGCCATCTTCCAAGGCCAGCAGCTGGTGCGGCCAGTTCGATGGAAGGTCAGCGCAGCAGCGGGGCGCAGCAATGTTGGAGATACCATCTGGTTATTTAACATAGCCATGGAAAATGGCCCATTTATAGATGGCTTACCTATTTAAAATGGTGATTTTCCATGGCTATGTTAAATAACCAGATGGTACTTAGTGGGATATTTCCATAATTGTATGATATATGATATATGTATATAACATTATATAACCAAATACAACCAACTTGATATAAGACGTCCACGCGTCTTGGATATGCTCTGGGCATTGGTCCTATCATCAGTCCAGAATTTTGCGAAACCCCCAGCTTCAAGAGATAGGGAGTACCAATTTTAGTATTCAGTTAGACAACTATTCCGGGGTGTAACCCCCCGAATTCATAGCCACGGCTTGTGAATTGCCAGTTGACATTGGGTGCACAACATCTGCAAACCCTGTTGTATACGGTACCCTCCCTCCAAAAATTAATGTAGACTCCGAAAAAGAAAAAAACAGTGGAAACTAAGATATAACTAGTCTTCCAAGTCTCTATTTGGCAGGGTCTATGTCAATTTACTTTTACTGGAGGTTACATTCTAGATGGCATCGCGTTGCACCCAGGAGTCCATGGAATGCTTGGGGAAGCTGCAGCTAGACGAGATCTATGAGTGTGGACCAAAGAAACAGCTGAAGGCCGGAGAACTTTGCCAAAATTTGGGACCCAAAATTTGGCACCCAAAACGTCGCAAAAAGCCCCCAACTTGGTGGTTCATCCCACTTAGTAAGTGGATTATAACCCCAGTTATAAGTGGATTAACCCTACTTATCCCATTTATAACTGGGGTTATAACCCACTTACTAAGTGGGATGGGCCACCAAGAAGACATCAAAAAAAACCTCTGGAGAAGATCATTTTGCCGAGTATTTCATGGCCATGTTGACCACGAACCAAGGTAGGGGAATCGGCTGCTACACCGCCAATCCCTTTAGAGCTGCATTGAAATATACAGATGTAAGCAGGCAACTCTGGATGTTGTGGGTGTACTGCAACATGTTTATGTAGCTGCGCCTATACATGTTTAACTCCTAAAGAGATCCAGAAAAGGATCCCTCTACCAATATACAGATATGTATTAGAATCAGATTTTACCAACTTCATTTTTCTTAAGCAACTTCTATCTTGGGGGGTTGCTTTATCGTAATATAGCTGCCGATTTTGTTGGTTTTGTTTCGCCACATGACAGGAACTAGTCCGAGATATCTACCATTGACCATAGTTAACCCAGTGATTTGATGTTATTTGCACCAACTTAGCTATCATGAAATGAATTATAATTTAAGATTCCCCGATTTTTTGTAACCCAAATCCCGATTTTTGGCTGGTGAAATCCCTGTTTTTTTGTTGGCTGAACCTATCGTGACACCGGGGGGGTGCTACCTTGCCTTGGCTCCTTTTTCCAGGCGTTAATGAAGCGGATCGACAACGATACCTGGTGGCGCACGGGCAACGTGGAGGTGCCAATGGCTTTAAAATGGTTTGAAGCAATAGAATTGTCGGTTTTTCTAGTCACCAACATGGAAATCCAGGATGGGGTATCATGATATGTATAATATGTGACTATGTGTGTATCAGATGTATTCATTTGTATGATATGTATATATCTATACTACATACTGTATATCCAATAGCTTGATGGGGATACAAAAGTCGTGGCTTTGTGTCGTTCAAGAAATATTACCCCGTGTCGTGAGATGATCGCTCCAGGTCTAGGAGAATGCGAGGTCAAAAAAGGATCACTGCGGCACCAAAAAAGGTGCTTGGGGCCCATGGCCAAGGCAAGTTGCGTATACGTAAGATGAACTAGGATTTATGTTGATATAGATTATAGGTTATATATGATTATTAATGATTATATATCATTATATATCTATAGACTATAGATATCATTAGATGTCTATGGATATTTAAAGCAACAAACTTAACTATTGGCCCCAGCTCGTAAAGATGCGACTCTTGAAGATGGTGCCTCCGCTGGTCGATGTTCATAGCTGTGCTGTGTGAGACACGGCCAACCACAACTCCACAACTCATTCCGTGCTTTCACGATTTTGACGCACGCAAAGTTTCTCATCTTCTCAGATCTGATCCAAGATTTCCATGATTTTCCATGTGTTTTTTGGCCGAGTTATTTCATCATCGCTGCAGCACATGTCAGCATCATGATTTGTACTCCTGACGTGAGTTGCGCGTGGGGTCAGAACGAGACCGGGGCCGGGCCCGGGGTTGGTGACAGGAGGCGCCAGACCACTGTATTGTGGAGGATGAGGAGGATGTCCGGAACAGATAAATGTCGTGACCACTCAAGTTTGTTGAGGACTATGTCTTTAATCTATGCGGAATCATGCGAAATCCTCTTCCCCTTGTCTATAGTTGTGCTTTGATCAAGGTTAGTCAGAAGGGTTGCATGTTTGCCCCGACAAAATCAAGCAAACTGCTGGTTTTTATTATGCGTTGACTAAGGTACAAGCGCACGCCCGCTTGAAATAAAACAACAAACAAGAACCAGACCAAACGGTTTCTGGGGTCGTGTTCACTTTTGAAGAGGGTCACATCCACGAGCGTCTAAGTTACTTCAGTGGCCAATGAATCAACGCTGTTGGGTGTCATCAGCCAGGTCGGCCCTAGATTTCCCCAAGTTTGAAGATGGTGCTTAACCCACCCCAAAAGGTGACTGGAACACAAAAAAGAAGTTTCAGTGGCTTCTAGCCATGATGGGCGCCTACCACTTATATATATATATACATATATATTATATAACTTCTATAGCTTGATGATAATCTCAATAAACTCAGAGTGGCAAAAGCCGCACCCTGCCCGGCCCTTCACACCCGTGGAAGCCACGCTGGCAGGTCTCAGGTTTACCAGGAGTTCCTCAGGCGATGATCGCTGGCTGGCACCTCAATATTCTTGGGATGAAACCATCAAAGCACCACGACCTTCTGACGACCACATTGCTCTAGGAATGAGTGGAATCAGTTCATCGACTCCGCAAGGCTGCAGAGTATCCTGCCTCCTGAAGCAATTTTAGGATCAAGTTAACCTATGTGTTATCACCAAACATGGGCAGTGCCTCAAGCCGCCCGCCCCCAAAGTGCAAGAAAGATGGCTGCGAGAAAATGGCCCACCGCACTCAAGGCCATGGGTACTGCTGCTACGGGTGCAGCAAGGGATGGAAGTGCGGACCCCTTTGCACCAGCGTGCATACCACGAAATGTTGGCGATGCCAAAAAAAGAAGCACCCCACGCAAGGCCACGGATACTGTTGCTGGGGGTGCAAGAACGGCACAGGTTGTCGACCCCCTTGTAATTCGCTCCAACCAAAGTGTACAGATTCTCAAAAACCAAAGTGCAAGAGAGATTGCTGCGAGAAGATAGCCCACCCTACCCAGGGCCACGGGTACTGCTGCTACGGGTGCAGCAAGGGATGGAACTGCGGACCCCTTTGCACCAGCGTGCATACCACGAACTGTTGGCGACCAGATTGCAAAAAAAGGAAGCACCCCACAGAAGGACACGGATACTGTTGCTGGGGGTGCAAGAACGGCACGGGTTGTGGACCTCATTGTACAGGTCCGCGGAAGGATGAACCCAAAGATGAAACCAAAGATGAACCCAAGAAGGAGACCGTTGAGAACAATGAGAACAATCAAGGGTCCTTTGAGCAGATTGGCGGATTTATAGCCACAGCTCCCACATGGGCTGAGATCTGTGAGCCTCATGAGTGCTTGGCATGGGCAGTTGTCTATGAGGAGAATCCAGACTACCAATCAGCTCCTAGATCTCCTGGGGCTCCCGCAGGTCAGGTCTTCCAGATCATCCAAGTTGCATAGTCGCCCCAGCAGGTCACATAGGATCACTTTTTGCGCCAATGCTTGCGCTATTTACATGGTGCGTTTGGAGATGTTCAAAAATGGCAGCTCCCCAACGATACTCCTCCAAGATTTTGTTGGAATATCTACCTGAGATATGGGGTGATCGACAGCACCGATTCAGAAGAGGTGCTGAGACTTTTGGGCACCTGAGATATGGGTTGATTTTCAGTGGTTTAAAATGTGAATTTCTTTACTTTCCAACTTCCTAAAGAGATCTAAGAGGATGGTCATAACTCTCAACATTGTCTTTTCATGGGGATGGATGAAACTCCAGCAGAACTCTGACCTTCGCCTTGGATGCTCAACAATCAGTTGCCGGGCCAACAAGGTACAAGTTGGACTCATCCAGATAAAGGAGAACTGGTGAGTTGTATGCCCCGGAAAAAGGACCAAAAAAATCGCAGACTTATCAGACTTATGGTTGAAAGATATGTTCTGAGGTACCTGTGCGCACAGGCGCACGGCCGCATGGAATATTTGACCATGAGCTGTGGGTCATCCCTACGCCCCGTCCCAGGTCTATTCCGGTTTTTGCAGGGAGACATATGGTGCGACCTCAAGAGGTGATATTGAACCACCAAAAAATCTTCCAATGATGAGTGCCTACCACTTCTATAACTCATAAAACTCATATAACTTATAGAACTGATATGTAACTTATATAACTTATAGAACGTATAGAACTTATAAACCTTGATGATAATCTCAATATATCTCAACGCACTCAGATTGGCAAAAGCCCCAGCCTGCCCTTCACAGTCCTGGAAACCAGGGGTCCAGCTCTCAGGCTCTGCAGCAGTTTCCTCCGCCTCTGGGCTTAGAGCAGCAGCTGCGGCCAGTTGGTGAAATTCGTGGGGTGTTAACTTTAGTGTCCCCCAATAGACAAAGGGATGTTCGGTCATTTTAGGAGGATTTATATCCTTTGGTGTGGAGTTTGCAATATTCTCCGTCCCACCTGCGATTTTTACTAATCAACTGATCGACAATCTATATATAATATATACGTAACATTTTTGGGATGTGTTAAAGCAATGAACCAGCATATGCTGTCGCATTGCTCTAGGAAGAGGGGAAGAGCCCATGAGCTTTCACAGCATCCTACCTGAAGCAATTTGAGGATCAAGAGTCATCAAACATCATCAAACATGGGCTGTGCCCCAAGCCGCCCGCCCCCAAAGTGCAAGAAAGATGGCTGCCAGAGAAATGCCCACCCCACCCAAGGCCACGGGTACTGCTGCTATGGATGCAGCCGGGGATGGCAGTGCGGACCCCTTTGCACCGGCGTGCATACCACGATTTGCTGGCGAGCGGAATGCCCAAAAAGGAAGCACCCCAGAGAAGGACACGGATACTGCTGTTGGGGTTGCAAGAACGGCACGGGTTGTGGACCTAATTGTACCGACCCGCCAAAACCAAAGTGCGAGAAATGTGACTGCGAGAAGATCAAACCTCATTGTACAGATCCACCGAAAGATGAACCCAAGGATGAACCCAAGGGTAAACCCAAGGATGAACCCAAGGGTGAACCCGATGAACCCAAGGATGAACCCAAGAAGGAGACCATTGAGAACAATGAGGGCAACGAGAACAATGAGAACATTGAGAGCGGTGCATTGTTCTGAGAGCCATCAAGAGTAAGATCCGCAATTTTTTTACGCCATTGCTTGACAAGTCTGCGAAGCAGTAAGTGTCAGGCCGGATGACGCGGGTTCTAGAGTGGGTCAAGCTCAGACAGGGTGGCTAGAATCTAGATTAATCTAGCATCTATATGATTCTATATGCATCTATATTTATATTGTGCGTTCTTGTGCCAATGAAGCATGCACCAGTGAAACTTCGTACGCAACGGGCGCTTCTCAAGGGAGGGCTAGCTCGTAGTGCACCACCCTCGAAGGTGAGCACATACCCTCTTGCGCGTCATCTAAGCGCTTCTGATCATGTGTCAGGATTGTAGCTTGGACCGGGCGGGCAAAAGATGCTTTTGCTTTCGATGCTGCCAAGGGTACAATAGGCATTTTTGCACGTTGCATTCTCTCACTGACATCAGTTTGATCCAGAAGACACATGAAAACATCGCAATTCTGTGGCTGAAGGCTTCCGAAGTTCGTGAATAAACTTTTGCTGGTTTAGATCATGTTTAGACCATGTTTGGTAAGTCATTGGGGACCCAGTTTTTGACTCTGCTTTTGTCACCAAAGTTACTGAGTCTTTTTTTTCAGTGGAGATAGCGGACTGACATTCAGTGACTCATGGGGCACAAAGTGGGTAGGTTGGAATCAGCATTTTTCATTCGATAGCCGTGCCTCCACTTGACACAACTGCTTTTTTTTGGCCACATTCTGGTGGATCTTTTTGGGAGGTTGCCTCGATCACCAGTGGTTGAACACGGTCAACAGCCGGAATCGCCCATTCCGGGGTGATCATCTTGATATTTCTTGGTAGTTTTTTCACATGTTTCTAAGATGTCTCTCACAAGGTTTCAACATGTTTGGTTCTCAAAGAAAAGCGTGACAGCCCGCCCAAGGTCAGGCTGCTGCTTCGAAGTGACAGCCCTTTTGGTCAGCAGCTCTGTTTTCACCGAGACCGTTGAATGACGTCTAATTCATACCATCAGCACAAACTACTACGAGGACAGCCGAGGCAACGAGGTAGACAAGTCAACAATAGCGAGGTAAGCGACGAGATGAACAACCAAGATTTAAGGTATGTAACGAGGCGAGGTGCTAAATCCAAAGTTCACATTTAAGCCACGAGGCAGACGAGGCAAGAAATGTTCAGTAGTTTTCCCAGTACCATTGTGGTTTGGGGGTAGACCGGAAGGCCGGATGGGTACTCGTAGTAGTTGAATTCATACGTCATCATGGTTCAATATGTTAAGCTTTGTTGGTCGATTTCCCGGATCTCCCCAGGTTTTTGCAGGTGATGGTGCTGAAAAAATTGCGACCTCCCCAGAGTTGATGTTGATCAAAGAAACGCCGGGAACCTAACGACTTCAACACCAACGACAATTTCTTCCAGCAATGATGCCCGCCTACTACAGTCATCTTTTAACAATAGTCATGATCATTATTCAACCAGCGTAAATCCCCGTGATGTCCAAGGATTCCATGATATCCCATCATGCTATCTCATTGCCGGTTAACCGAATACTTCGATTGTATGTCTCAATCATGTGGCCTATTTCATTATGTCCCTACATTTCTGGATAGACCATGTGGTGTGTTATATTTCCCACATTATCCTACTATGTTGGAGCATGCTGGACCCACGTGTCTAGATTCATGAAGTTGCACGTGGTCTCGGTAGTGCCCTAGGCATGATAGCAGGAGGGTCCAGTACAGCCAGGTCTAGGTTACGATGGTCGTCACGGGAGGAGAAAAAGGGACGAGGAGTCAAAGCATCATGGGCCGGTGGTTCCAAGCATGTCTGATTATCTTGTCCCTAGTTGGTATCATGACTTCAAGGTTTTATGAATATATTACTGGTTGGTGGTTTGGAACATGTTTTATTTTTCCATTCAGTAGGGAATAATCATCCCAACTGACGAACTCCATCATTTTTAGGGGTAGGTCAACCACCAAGCAGATTATGTTGGATGCGTTGAAGCCTCGGATCAAGGGGTTTCTCAAAATCGTGGATCCCCAAAGCATCCAGCATTGTTACTTTAATGTGGAAGCTAATGGGGGTGACCCTGTTGGGTGATGTTCAGATAGGATGCCTCACCAGCTGCGGTTTCTCTTGCTCCTTGGTTCAGCCTCAAAGTAAGGTGAAAGTCATGTCAAAACAGAGAGAAAACCAAAGTGCACTGCTACTCAGCGTCTCCCATAGGGAGATATCCAAAGTTTGTTTGACAGCCAAACCGATTCTCTAACCGCAGGTTTGACAAAGCATGATCAGTTTTTCCTGTTTGGACAAGAAGACAATTTCTCTTAGTCGCTACAAATACACCAGGCTGCAACTCTCTGAGCATTTCTGCATGGCGACCCCTGCTGACAACATCAGCTACGTAGGGGATCTACCAGAACCAGGACGGACAGCGGCCCCAGATCATGATGTGGGAAAACTTTATATAGTTGATTCGCGTTTTCAGACCCAACAGCATGCCAATCAATTTCTTGAAATTATTTCAGATTACTTGAGACACATAAAAATGTTGTGATCACTTAACTGGTCACCCAACTTGTGGGGCACAATGTCTTGGAATCATGTGGAATAATTGTCCCACAAAGTCGCGATGCCTGTAGTTGCGCATCAAGAACCGCCACAAACAAACACGCACCTCAATAGTATCTATTGATATCTAGTGGTTGTTTGTGTTGCCATTGGAATCAGAGTGATTGGATAGTTTTGAGGTCAAGTCAGGTTTGTCTGCAAAGAGGGTCATCTTTTATTTTTCCGCTTCAAATAGCCATGAGGTTTGCCCAAAGCAAGTACCGACTGGAAAGCCATGCTGAGGTATGATACCCTTCCCCCGCCTAGGGAAGAGCCTTTTGCAGACCCTGGATGTGGTGGAGCTCACAAGCGTTACCAGCTTTCTGGATGCCCGAGGTCCTCAAAGGGGAGTTTCATGGACGCTGGTTTACTTGCTTACGTTCTTGGGTACATGCTTACGTGTTTACATGTGTTTACATGTGTTGACATGTGCTTACGTACTTTGCATGTTTACATTTTTTGCATGTTTTCTTACATACTTCCCTTGATACGTGCTTATTTTAGTTGGATTACATGCATACATGCATCCATGCACACTTGCATACAATCATACATGCGTGCTTGCATGCATGTTTATTTGCACATGGTTTTCTTATTTACACATTTACATTGCATGCTTTATTTTGCCTACATGCTCATTGTTTATTTTTATGTGATTTCGTGTTTATGTATTGATGTGTTTTATATTGATTTCAATGTTTGCATGCATACAATGATATGTATTTATGTTCTGACCAGTTTGATGTTTGTGTACTCCAAAAAGATGAAATAGATTTGTTGGTGTGTATGTTGTGTTTTCAATTATATGGATTATGTTTGACCTGTTTGACTATTTTTATTTTGATATGTGTGCGTATGTTGGTATGTGTGTTTAATTGTGGTTTGACTGTAGGTTTTTGCTCGGCCTTTATATTTGCGGTGGTTTTCATTTGTAAGAATATGTATATGTGTTTTATTTATAGTATCTCTCGAAATGGTCCGATCGGTCCCAAGACAAACATGGATAAACAAAGTTCCCCACATCAAAATTTGGTACGTGACTGATTTTGATGTGGGAACTTGTCTTTTTTGTAAGACCGGGTACGAGTCGAAGACTATACCGGGTCCAGGCAAAGGCTAAAGAAATGGGAAACCCCCATCAGTGAAGTTTTGGATCCAGGTAGGAAGTGCTCACAACCACTACCATATGGAGAGTCACAAGAGAATGTTATCCCTCCAAAAAAACGTAAAAAAAGTGTTCCAAAAGATTGGGTGTGATTCAAAAACATTGACCATTTTGGGACGGTGAAATGTGTTGAAATACCAAGAACGACCAGCCATGTGTGGATCCAATTCACGGCACCCCAATTTTGGGTCGCCACGCGGCCAGGTTTGTGTCGATTGGAGGTCTGCAGTAGTTCCCTGCAGCAAGGTTTCTTCAACTCCTCTGCCAACCCAGGCCGCTGGGAACCATTTTTGTGCCATCTTTGGATCAAGTTGCCTGATCTTTGCAGTGAAATTGAATAGTTTCAGATAAATGGTTTTATCTTTTTTGGGGATGATACTCTCAATTAGCACATCACAAGTAAACCTTGGATGGGTAGTGTGTATTTCATGTGTTTGCCATAAATGCATACCGACCAGCCAAAAGAATGATTTGTTGCAGGGTATCTACAATACAGATCCAGCTGGATCTTTTGTAGAGGGGATGGTGAGACCTTTGCTAGATCTTTGGTGGTAACCAATGGTATAATAGGCCCATGGGTTTTGAAGACAATTTTTCTGATGGAAAAGTCTAATTTTCATTCATTTTCCATAAGTTTGAACAATTCCAAGTCCTTCTGACGCTTCCCAACCTTTCCCAGCCACGGCAGAACGGGCTCCCTGGCGTGTGGCTGCCATCCAGCGCGGCCTTTGCATCCTGGAAACTGCTGCAGGTGAAAGAAAGGGAGGCTGGACGGGAGAGGTGCACCAGAGGCTGAAACGCTTCTATGGGAAGCTTCATTCTGTGACTTGGAATGAAGCACAAGTTGTTGGTCGAAAAAATGGGCTATAAAACTTACCATCACCAGATGTAATGGGATATCATTATAAAATTGGCTAGAAAAATTGGCTATAATTGTTTTCTGGGTAATATTTCACGAGATTTAATGGGATACGATTTGTCTCACCAACAATATGGTGGATATGTACCAGTTAATAATGACGTGACAAGGGGTTTAGATGGAGGATATGATATAATCGGTTAATTCTGTGACTGGGATGAAAACATAGAGGTCCCAATGTTTGCTGCTTGGAAAAAAGAGAGGTGTTACAGTATGTACCCGAATGTTTCACAGCCAATAGATTCAATAGGCACATGACCAACCAGTTTGTGGGGATCAATGGGGACAATTACTGGGACCTAACCATGACCAACAATATGATATTGCGTTTTCCTGAAAATAGGTTATACTGCAAACTTGCAATCAAAATCGGGAACCTGATGATAGTTCAAGATAGATAATTGGATGAAACATATTTTGTGTTGTTTGAAAATGGATGAACATGGTGTGTATGTTCCTCTCATTCAAGGCAAATCAATGGCGAGCATGTTGAGAAACCAGCAAACCTTGGGGCTGTTCCACTCCATTCCATCCCATGGTGAATCAGTGAAAATACGGTACCAAAAAGAGCCGTTTCGGGATGACACCCCCAAACATTCTACGGTCCCAGTTAAACGTGGAAATTCCCACATCCACCATGGTTTCGTTTAGGGTGTGTTTAATATTAAGGGATGGGATTACTAAATGTTTTGGCCTGAATTTTTGGGTTGAAGATATGCACTTATCATCACTTATCCACTTGGAGGATCCTCCCAGTTCGTAAGTGGTTAGTAACGGGGTTAGCTAAACCACTTCTGACCTAAGAAGTACGTTTGGTTAGGCTATAATAGCTACCCCCTCACAAACCCAAACGTGGGCCAAGTGAACTGTGCGTCAACTTAGCTATCAAAAATCAGCTATAAATCGCATTCAATGCCACTTTTCAATGACTTAAAATCATCATTTCCCGATGGTTTCATGGTCACCGGCCTTTTCCCCTCTGGCTTTTTTCGGCTGTAGGTGACATCGCCCACGAACTGGCAATGGCCCATCTATGGCCTGGAGGGGGTGGAGCGTCTGGAACGGATCACTGAGAGCTTCATGCTCTCTTGTCGCGGCTTGCAGGTGGGATCCATGGCGGCTCCATGGCTCCGTGATGACAGTCATGGGTTGATCATGGAGGATGGAGGGTACCACACCATGGAATTTTTTTGGACTGACTTAGTATTGAAACAAGCATTGGATTTAGACTGGTGATCCCCCATGACTGAATCCCCATATCTCAGTCACAAAAAAGATGATGGGATTTGACCCTGACAAACACAGGGATTGAGTCTACCAAAAATGACCAGAGAAATTGGGGATTCGCTCCTGAAAAATGGGATGAGATGGTGAGTGAGATGGGATTTCTCTGGGGCAAATTCGGATGGCGTCTTCTTAGGCAATTTTCACAAGTGATGATGAGCAAGGGCCTAAAATATGGCACAGAGTCCAATGAAGCCTCAGGGCGTGAGCCCACAGTTTCATGTGTTGCAAGGTCGTTGATGAAAGTTTTGGGTCCCAAAATTTGAGGTGCAAATGTTGGCCCCCTGTTTTTGTAGACAGACCTGAGAAGTACTTATTCTTCTCCGAGGAGGTCAAAAGCAATGAAAACCATACGTATAGGGTCTATATCCCAATTTACGTGGTAATTGCAATTGTTATATTAGATTACATTTATATTCATGTTTGTTGAATCACAACCTTTCCCAAAGACCTTGTGTGTTTTCAAGCACAGCAAACAAGATGCAGTGCAGGTGCATTTGCTGGAGTTTGCTTTCCAGCCGAAGGACGCCGTGACCAGTTCTGGGGACCACCCACAATGGAATTTGATGATTTAAGTAACGCTGAAAAAAGGCAGTTTGATGTGATACTAAACATATTGAAACATATTGAATCTTCATAAAACCCTAGAATTAATTATTTGATGTGATACTTTAAAACTTTAGAATACAACCCCGCCCAAAGAAACTAGGCTTGAGTGTATCTTCTGGGGTGGCGGGGCTAGGGATAGTTCAAAAATGTCAATAGTTGATACGTTTGCCAAATGCGAGGTGTCCTCAAACCAAGGTGGTGTCCCAGAGTTAGCTAAGTCGATGTGTAAATCTAATAACTGTCGTAAATCATCTATCAATCCCTATTTGTGTAAGTGATTTCCGATTTTTTTTGCGGCTGAAATCTCCGTTTTTCGTTGGTTGTTAGCCACCTATGGGGCCAGCGGTTAGCACCGAATGTAGATGCTTTGCTTCCATGGCGAGTTTGTTCTCCAGGATGTGCAGAACGCCCTGCAGAATGCCAACGAATGGAGCCCCCCGCCCCCACCGGCGAAATCCAATCAGTACCAGGCCAGGTGTCTGCGATCTGCAAAGATCAGATCTGCTGAGAAAACCATATTTTTTAGGGCTGATCTTTTCAAAGGTTGCAATTCTGTAATTGAAAAGATTTTTGGGGATGCGTTTCTAGAGGAAATGCTTGAACCTCTTCTTTTCCCGTCCTCTTCCCCTTGGTGGGAGATACATAAGGAGAGGTACGTAGAAAATCCTCACAGAACTTGGGGTTCGAAGCAGAATTAATGTTGTTCTTGCATCCAAATTCCAAAATAACCTGCAAAAATCCACATGTAGATTTTGTCGAAAAGGTTTGGATCAATTCATTTAATTCAAATTATGCATATGAATATAGACATCATGCATATAAATATTTTTATATCTACATTGTTTTTCTATGCCATCCAAAGTGTGTATAGTATATATATATATGACAATATTGATTTTCACTGCACAAACAAGCATCTATGAATCTATGACAATGATATATGCGTATGCATCGTAAACATATGTCTTTTTTTCAGAGAAAAAAAGGCTATATCTACTTGGTTTAAGTGTGGTTATCGCTGGGATAAGCCACCAAGTTTGCTATCTCCAAGTTTTCGGAGATCAATCTTCTGATCCAACTGGAGTCACCCCTTCCAAGGTGAGGCACCACTAGGTAAACAACCACAACTTGCTTAACTGGTTGCGCAGGGAGATGGGATGGCTAAAGTATGCTAGCTGCTGTTGATGGCCCCTAAACCAACATAGCTGGACCAACAAACATAGCTGGTATACCTTTGGGACCTCATCTTGTGGTTAAAACAAGAATAAACCATCCCTCAGTTTACCATCAATGGGTGGTATAAACCATCAAACATGGGTTGATTATTGATAACCACATTTGATGTTCATAGGCATAAAATGGTATAAACCACCAAAAATATGGGTGGTATAAACCATCAACAAAAATAACCATCAGCTAATGGGTTACTATTGTTTTAACCACATAAAAACCCAAGTCATTTCAGCGGCACCACGCTTCACCAGGGCGCCTTCCAACAGCTTCTGGGCGTTCACCAGCTGCACCTGGAAGCCTCGGTACAGCCCTTGATGACGCGCCAGGGAGGGGTGGAGTGCGCCCTGTTCCTGGAACTCAGGCGCGGTAATGGATGGTTTTTGAATGGCCTATAACTTATTAATGGATCTTAATGGATCTTAATGGATATTAATGGATTTGCATCTGTCTTTAACGATTTCTTTATGGATTCTGAATGGGGTACCCCCATGCAATGGCAATTTGAATGGGAAAAACAATTGGAAATATGATGATGAACCATGAAATTTGGGGGTGCCTTATTTTCAGACAAGCCGAAATAGATATGAATGGAAAGATATTTTTTCCCCTTCTGAGAAAGGTTTTTTCGTTGCTCACCAGCTGACAGTTCCTGCATTCTATAAATGTGGAATTTGGTTGCCGTTATTGCTGAGATATTCGATTTTATATATATATAGTGGAATTATACCCACGGGGACAGTAAATCATCCCAACCATCCAGCTGGTTCTTAATTTCGGCTTTACTAACCCAATATTAACCATAGATTGCTGGTAAGGTAAATCCCTATTCTTAGTGGTTGAGCCACCCCCTGAAACTTGGCAGTCATTGGAGATGATACTCCCCTTTCTACGGCTCAACATCTAAAAAAAACATATGAAAACACCAGAGATGTCTCATATAAAGTATGGATTTTATGGGAAAAAAAAACTATGTTTTCCAATTGTTTATGATTATTTTCCTATTTCCTATGGGAAAAAAAAACACCATCATCGTAAAAAAAATCCGTAAAATCAATATTTGAGATCCATACTTGAGGTCCATCATATCGCCATGACTTTGTACCCTGTGGGAATCAAAGATGGCGGGCCGCTGCCACTTGCGATTCCTGGGGTGATGGGATGGGGTGAGCTAAAACATGGTGAAAAATTGGTTGTTCTGTGTGGGTTTGGGTGATCCTAAAAGTATGAGTACCTTCTTCTGGGAGCTGTTGTACTCATGCTGTGCAGCAGAAAGTATAGCATTGCATGAACAAAAATTGACAAACACAAAAAAATAGATAGAAACAAACGGTGAATGAAACAAATGCACATTAACCTTTTTGATTAGATCATGAGAAACAAATGATGATAAAGCACGCAGACCCGATGGGATTCTGGCTAGATTTGTCGTTGTTTTTTCCCGCCATCTTTTTCTTCCTGGTTTTCAGCTCAATATGTCCTGTCCCTGGTGGTTTGTTTTTCGGTTAGTCTGCAATTGATTATGTTTTCTTGCTTTGCTTCAAATCAGCTGTGTGTGTTCAAAATAGTTTCCTAAACTTAGGAACTGAAATGGCATGATTGAAACCTCACTTAACGCCAACATTGGAGAAACTTCAGCTACGATTATGTGTTCATTTGTTGATCAATGGTTGGTGGTTTGCAACGTGCACAAGTTGCTTCATCAAGATAGGCCTGGTCACTTTTGTCCGCAGAGCTGCACAGCTTGGTTCAAGTTCGACCTGCATAGCAGCACATGTACTGATGACCATTGTGTATTTGTGCAGAATGCATTGGGTAGTTCCTTGATCATCCTTTCCAAAAAAGATCAAAAAAGTATATATATATATATACTCAAGATCCCTATGTTGTTTGGCGTTGTTTGACGTTGCGGCTGTGGAAGGTGGTTTTGCATTCCGACCAATTCCCGCAATCTAGGTCAATCATGAGTGACTAGCAGATTTAAAGTGTTGGATAAAGTGTTTGTTTCGAGACCTAACTTTAAAGTATTTTGAAGATGCAACTACGTATCAAGATATGGCAGGAGTTGTTCCTGCTTCCGGTAGGGCCACTATTGTAAAGGGTCAAAACCCCGGTATCATGGGAGAGTCTGAAAAATTGAACAGGTTAGGCATAATTCGGCATAATTAGGCTACAAAGGGATGGTAGTTTTCCCATGTTTTCTCCCAAGAAAGGTGCTGTTTGATCCAGGGCCCCCACGACGGGCCCAGTAGCTCCAAGCATTCGACGGAAGATGGGCGATGCAGGGGCCACGCAAGCAGAGCCTTTACGACACTGGACAGACGCATCCATGGAGGGTGCTTCCCAGACAGTAAGTGAGTAATAAATATGTTTATGATTCTAGCGTTTTACAATGTTTTACATGTACTAGATAGCCCATATATCATCATATATCCAAAATATGTAAGAGGTGATCTGCCATATTTTTGCGTTGTAAATTCTAAAAAGCTTCTGACCCACCGTCACTGGGTCCCATCACTGATGAGTTTTTGTAGTGGGATGGATCGTTCATGAAAATTCCACCTTCCAAGTGGATTCAAAGCACAATACTTGGGATCCCATGAGCAGTGGGCTATTTCATGGTATCACTTGGGATTTCTAGGATGCCCTTGCGCGATGATTCATGCGCGATGATTCATGTTCATTCATGTTCCCCTTGATGAATCCACCTGGGGCCCAGGATGTTCTGAAGATCGCCCGTGATTCCAGCTTGGATGAGATCAAAGCAGCTTTCAAGCGCACGGCCCTGCAGGTTCACCCTGACAAGGGAGGGAGCAAGGACGGGGATGGAGAAAGGCAGCCAGGGTCAGGGTGATTAGTAGCTGGGGTCAACTGGGACAACAGGTGACGGGCCAGCGCCAGCACGCTGAAGGTCACCTGTGTGGATTCAATGGCTAGTGGATGGCAGTGGAGTTTGGTGACTCTTTACACCGCTGTATGTGCGAACCTAGTACGGTGCACAATGTATCCATCATGTAGCAAATACAATGGGTAAATGACCCCGACGGTAAGATATTATTGAGATTTGTGTGGTTTGCTTATTGATACTTTACACCATACCTCTATAGAAAGCTGCGTTCAGGATCCATTGCCGATATTTGCCGATATTTGCCAATGACCCTGACGCATTTTCCACAGCAGGAAGCGTTTCAGCAGGTGTACCAAGCGTTCCACGTGCTGACCAATGCAGAGTCGCGTACGAAGTATTTCGGCATCGTCGGAGAACGGATGTCCATGGATTAGTGAGAAAAATGGGACAATTGGTATGCAATGCGGATTACATGGGGATTCAATAGGATTTATATAATGGGATACACAATCAACACAATAATAAGAGTTTTGCCCAGAAATAGGCTGTACAGCGTAAGGTATGTAAGTTAAGGTATACCCTAGACAATGTGCTTAAAATGGCAATTCTGACGGGGAAGATGAAAAACCTTTGGGGGTATACCAAGATATATCGACATGTTCCATATGTTTATGGGAAATCACAAACGTGGGAAGCAGGCTTTGCCTGTAGTTGTGGATCTGACCCTGCTTGTTTCTTGACTGATTGTGAAATAATCACATCCCCCGATCATATCAAACAACCCCCATATGGGCCACCAAAATCAATATAATATAATAATATATATATATATATATATTATAATTATAAATATATAGAGATTCATAACCAATGCTAAATGAGGCTTATTTTCCAGCTGAGTATTTGATATAGAAGGTGGCGTTTCATCTGGGTGGCATTTCGATTGTCTCAGGGATTTGTCCATTGGTCCATGCATCGTCAGTGGTTAGTCAGCTAGTCATGGTTAGTTTCCCCAATTATACTTGGAGGCTCATCCCACTATGTACTTGGCATATACAGTACTCCTTTGATATAGACACACTGTACTCGTGTACTTGTGATCGCCAGGGTCATGAAACATGACAACCATTTACGATTCTTGGACTCCTCAAAGCTAGTGAGAGACTTTTGTCAACAGCTGATGGTAGTTACCCCCGCCCCCCCGAAAAAGGACTAATACACCACTCTGAAAGCAAAATTTAGCTTGGAAGCGACATCAAGCATTGGGAAGCTGTGTTCAGGAGCACTTTCCTTCACATTTTAAGCTATGTCCTGGACGGGCAATGAGAAATGCCACGGGTCACTAAGGTCTGAAAACACCAGCGTTTGTCTTGACACATCCGAACATGATTTGACACGATTACAGTACCACCTTAGTCACGTCCCAAAAGAATGGGAGAATCAGCCACTCAGTTCCCATGCTGGTAACATGTTGTCGCCCACACCCCGGTTTTTTTTCTGGAGGTACATTCCCATTAACTAAAGAAAAACACAGAAAATCAATGACAGGTAAAAAAAAAACGATATCTCCAGGAGATCCTCTGGTTCTATCCAGCGTTCCACATCAATTTTCAGGGGAACCGGTGATGGGATGGTCATCCAAGCAATTTTGCACCCCAGGTACGACCGCAAAATCTCTGTCTCACCGGGCGAAGTGGGGAAAGAGCAGCGAGCGCGTCGCAGCACGCAGAAGGACACGGTTCCAGGTGCTAAAAATGTGGGTTTATACCCCCAAACGGCAATTTTAACAGGGAAGAAAGATGATGATTAACCAGAGGATTTAGTGTGCCCTATTTTCAGACAAACCCATGTTTTTTGGGGGGCAGCCTTGGCTGGGTATTTCAACACGAGTACTTTGTTTGTTTTGCCAGAAACATGGCTTGTAGAAAATTGCTGACATCAATCATTTTGATCAAAAAAGTGGGGCAGCCCATGGCAGCCCGAAAAACTCTGTGTTTGATTATCAGATTAAGGGATGCTTCATGTTTTCATCTTCTGTTTGTTTTTCTTTTCCTTATCCTTCTTTTTGCTTGTTTTTGTGCATATTTTTTTGTTCCCTTCTTGTTCTTTTCCTCCTTCTCATCCTCCTTTTCATTGTCCAATGTTCTTTTCTCGTCTTATTCCTATTCCTAGACGATAGAGAAGGAAGAGGAATAGTGTAGGGATTGAAAGATTGAATATGAAGGAGGAAGAATAAATTTGTAAATTGTTGAATTTGAGTTTGAGAAATACACTTCCCCCCAAAGTATAGTCTAGTTTCTTGTATAGGGAAGTTCTGAACCCAAATTTCGCGACCATCTGGGCTATCCCGAGCTAGATTCCTGCGGCTGTTACATATCGCCCTATTGACCATGGTTGTAATCAGGGTTGATTAGATATGTCAATGTATGAGTAATTCAACCTGGATTCCTATTTTGCTATAGTTTGCCAATGTTTGTGGGTTAGTGAGCATCATGGAGCTGAGTTTCTCCATGTTCAACATGTGGTGTGTCCTCCCTGTGGGATCCCGAAGGACCAGTCAACCTCCCCAAAAGCCACAAGCCCCGAGAAGTCGACTGATCCGAAGCCAGCGAAGTGTCCAGATGAAGCGTTGTTGAAGCAAATCAGGTGGATCGTTGAAAGTTGAAGCGATGGATTTTGTATTATTTTAGTGTTTAAGGTGCTTCAAGGTTGAAATAGTATACCAACCATAAGGTGCTTTTATACCAACCATTATTATTTTAGTGTTTAAGGTGCCTGAAGAATTCTGTTTGATTCTGGTATAGTATGGTTGGTTTTTCGTGGGCTCATTAGCGGGTATGTAACCGAGTAATACCAACTGTTATTTGGCTGGTGGGGTGACCAATGGTTCTTGATATGAAAAACCGTTCTCAGTATGATGATCCCCAATGGCCACTTTTTTTCAGTTGAAACCACCAACAAGTCTATCATAGCTGATCATCCAAAAAGTGGTGATTTCGGATGATTTGACCAGAAAATCTGGGGAAAATTCATTGTTGCATGGTTTTTAGATGTTTTTAGAATCCAGAGATGGGATTTGCCAAGTTTGCTGGTTGAGCCCTCATGTTTGCCCAATCCAAAACCACCCGGGTCAAAAACGACCACCCTTCGGAGGGCGTGCCTGCAGAAACTCTCGCGTGAAGATCGCTTCAAAGTGATCTCGGAGGAGTTTTCACAGCGGCAGCGGCTACTCTTTGAAAAGTGGATGGAGCTGCCAGAGGTCCAGCAAACCCAAGCAGCCGGCAGACCTCAAAAGCGTAGAAAGGTGGGGATGTTCGCCAGGTGAAATTCCACTGAATCCCGATTTTCTGTGGGTTTGTGACCCGTCAATGTTCAATAGTTGAAGGCGAAGGTTTCGACCAACAACAGTTTTAATTTTCTCATTGAATCCGTATTCTCTTTGTATCCTTAAGCATCCTTAAACCATATGTTTGTTTTAATGTTCCTATTTATGTTGGCTAAATCCCACTGAATTCCGACCAATCCCCAGGTGCCTGTCGCTGTGAGCGAAGAGGTGATTCGCAGCCCTGAAGAAAGGTGGCATGTCTCCAGTTAGAGCTGAAGAAGTTAAGATGGCTTCTGGCAAGTTAAATCACCATGAAAAATCACCATGAAAACGATGGTCGTTGATTTACCACGGTGATTAACCATGGTTTATTCACTATGAAAAAATACCATGGTGAAAAGTTAAACCTTTTCACAATGTTTCATCATTAAACCTTCTATTAATGCGCCATGTTCCATAGCTATGTTGAATACCACACAATGGCTACGGGAAGCTTCCGAAATGGGGATTTGATCGCCCAGATTTGGGATTTCAGATGTAAGCAACAAAAAAGGAAAAGATAGCTGATATAACTGGGGAAACTTTAGGTGGTTAGCTTAGTACTTGTTTTTTTTGCCACAAATGGATAGACTTATAAGTGGGATTAAGTGGGATTAAGTGGGTATACGGTATATAATGTTGTGTATATGTATATATATACATATATTCATGCCAACCGTAAGCTAAACATTGAAAAGACTTCACCACGACGTCGCCACATTGATTTGGTGGTGGCTAAGGTTGGGGGAATCCCTGAGCCCAATGATCTCATGTCAGCTTAGTGCCTTTTTTTTATCCGCCTTACAAGTTGGCAAGTTGGAGTAGGATGATCTTTTCTTGATCACCTGCACCCCAAAATTGACCGAAACGATTTGGAAAACAGAGGGTAGTGTTGAAAACCAGTTGGAAAACATATCGTAGGACTGGAGACCACGGTGGACACCTAGATACGGAGCTGAGAAGAGTTGAGAAGAGCTGACATGAGCTGAGAAGGGCTGAGAAGAGCTAGAAACCCTTTCCCACCCCGCGCCTTCCCAACCACCCACCCTCCTTCCCCCCTCAGCGGTGTGCAAAGTGAGTCCCAGCCCATTGGGATGATTCGATTCTTGGGATCCGTACCCCCGTAACGCAGAAAATTCAAGCGAGTCTGGATATTTGGGGGGTGCAGATCCAGTGAACTAAGCGGGCATATAACCATTGTTATATACTTTATATCCTAATTTTTAGTTTTACAAAGTTTAGTTTATATGTTTTTTTATAGTAATCCCAATAATCAGTATTGTGGTTATTGATGGTTATTGAACATATCTAATGTTGTTGTGATTGTCCACTAGCTAGTCACCTTATGGAGGTTCGCTCATGATTACACTACCATGATGTTTACTATATTATATCCCATATCATTTATCCATTACAGTCCCATCACTGCATATACCATCATACACATACTGTACTATATGCATCTATATGCAGATTCTGGTGCTATCATTACTCTGGTTTTAGCAAATTGTTTTTCATTCAATGGTATATTTATTCCTGATAATGGGATGTGATCAATTATGAATGGGTACATTAACCCTCGAATAGTACCATCAATATCCACCAACAATCCCATAAGAATCACTTTCGGGTCTTAGTCCCATGAAAGTGGGCCATACTTACATAGGTTTGGCCCCCTTGGTCGTCATGCACTATGGATATTTACCATGATATAACCATGAACTATTCATATTACCCTCTGGTAATTTCACATAACTATGGAAAATCACCATTTTTAATGAGAAAACTCACTATAAATGGCCATTTTCAATAGCTATTTTGACATAACCAGAGGGTACCATGGGGGGCCATGGTGGAGTTTCCTAGGCCATATAGAGGTTATTCCCATGGTGGAGTCATCCCGGTTCTGCCCAGGCCGCTGGCGCTGGGTGACCAGTGCCAGGCGAAGGGCCGGGGTCGGGCAAAGGTGCGTGGCATCGGCAGCAGACACAAAGGACTTGGGAGGCTACGTGGGGAGGAATCAAAAAAATGTGTGTGTATATACATTACACATATACTAGACATATACATTTACATAAACATAAACATATACATATACATATACATAAACATAAACATATACATATAATTACATTTACAAATGTTGTTTTCATGTCTTTATATGATATATATATATATATATCTTTGTATTTAACATAATTGTGTATATATATATATATATACGCACATATATGGATGCATGTGGCCAACAAGCATGAGGATATCAATGGCAATAGGGGGATGTTCCAGGGGTCCAACAATATGGGTTTCATCCAGCTGCGGACTCCCGCAGCTCAAGGATCCGTAGAACTTCTGCAAGAGTCAAAGATTTGTTAATGAAAATTCATGGCGACTTAATGGATATTAATGAATATTAAGAACATATGAATGGATATGCATAGCATATTCTTCCGATACGTTGCGTCATTTCTTCCCCCCTTTTTTTGTTTTTTGAACAGCCGCAGGAAACAAGATTTTCTACTTCGCAGCTTTGGGTTTCAACAACTTCATGATTCGGACCAGGTGGGGATGGTCGATTTCCCTTTTTTTTTGGCAAAATAGCTGTAATCTGTAGATTGTTCATAGGGGATATTCCAATCAATATCCCCAATATGTCCCCATAAATCATTGTGGCTATGTTTTCACCCCAACAATATATCTTCAACAATCCAATAGATCTGCAAAGAAATCCTACAAAGTGGGGGCCCCCTAATTATAAGTTGCTTTGCAACCCCAATCAATTTACAGATATCCTATAAATTCAACAGTTCTTGTAGTGATCCAAGATAGGCTACGGGGCAGCTCTTAACCAGTCGTATCGCAGGAACAGCGATCTGCCAACGGCCTTGGAATATCTGGTGCTCCTCACAGCCTGGACTCAACGCTGCAAGGCCTGTGGAGCGCTCAACTCCGAAGAGCTGCAGCAAGCATTGGAGGCTTCGGCGAAGGAGCACAACGTGCGGGTGGAGGCCTGAAACTCTCTGATGGATTGATGGATGGGAGATAAATTGATGGATTTACCGAACCATAGGCTAAGGGGATATATATATATAATTATAATATATATATATATGTATATGCATTATTCTGCATACAATGGGAATTTGTGGGACTATAATGGGCTCTTGATGGAATTTTAATAGAGGTATAGTAGTAGAAAGAGCAACAGCCTCCGGTGTCATCAAACATGGTGTGCTGGAATAGTCTCCATTTGGTTCGATGATTCTTTTCAGAAACCTCCAGAGGTGGTTTTCCAGCCACATTTGATGACCAGAGGGTCTCCCAAGTTATGTGGAGAAAATGGAGGAACATTGCCAAAAAAATGCGATTCAAAGGGAAAATGGGATAATTGTGGGTTACTTATCCCCATAAATGCCCATAAATTGCCATAAATCTCCATAAATCCCAATTCGATTTCACAATCGCAAACGTGATGATGAACGTTAAACGGGGCGTCCGGGCTGCAGGTGATGGGTTTGAAGTTCTTGGCAGAGATGAGCCAGAACTTTTGGTTTGGACAGGGGAACAAAGTCACGTCCCCGGTGGTCCGGAGCCTGCCCGAAATTTGTCACATCAACGACATCTTCAATCGATTTCGCCACTGGTTGATTTTGAAAACATGCTTTTATTAGCTTTTATTCTTTTATTTTGCTAAGTGCAAATAGCCGCAAAATTTATAGAAATTTACTATAACTATGTTGTTTTTCTAAGTGTTTGTCAAGGCCAGAAAATTGAAGGAGGATCCCAGGGTTCAAGCTCAAGCAGCGCGCAAGCAGTCACTGAGGCAGTCATTTCATCGGTCGCGGACGGCGGCCCGTCTATCTGGCGAAGCAGAGTCCAGTGCATCTCCAGGAGTGCTTCGAGATGTTTCAGGTGTTGTATGCTGAGATCTGGTCCAAGGCACAGTTGACACATCTATCGTTGGATGTTCATTGTTTTGTTTAAGTGGGCATCCAAATGGGGGTATGGAGATGGTGATTGATTTTAGATATTTGGTGGTTTCAGCATGTTTCAGCCATAGTTTTCATGTTGGACCATGTTTGGGATGATGAAGCATCGGGATTGTGGCCGACTCGCGGAATCAAGTCAGAATGATTGAGCCTGTACGAGAATCTTAAACATTGGCAAATGTGGTTGTTTTACATTGCCTCAATGGCTGAATGAGATTGACAACATGTTGGACCAGATTTTGGGGTTGTTTGAAAAGATGCTACCCTTAATTTGTAGTGATTTATCATTGTGTTTCCCATTTAAACCGCTGATTTTTGAAGGTGTAACATGTGTAATCCATTCATGCACCTGCCATGCATTTGGAATCGCGAAAAAAGGCTGGAATGAGCAAAGATCAGAGCCTCGCCAGAGTCAGAAGGCTGTACGATTCGTCGCAGCCAGAGCGAGACAAACGCATTCAGTTGCTGGCTGGTTTCAAATATGTTATATGTGGGTAAAACATGGTAAAACGATAATAAACCATTGGGAATGGTGTATACCACCTAATTATTTATGGTGATTTGGGGGATGGTTTATTGTTTCACCCACATTGTGTGTCCAACCGCTAGTGTTTTTTTCTCGCAAAATAGGATGCTGATTTCAAGCTTCAAACATCCAACAGGTTATGGGAGCTGAGAAATATGCAACGAGCCGATACCACACAAGGCATGAACGCTTTCCAGCAGAAAAGGGGCAGCCTTCCGGTTACAGACCTTGCAGACCGTTTGAAGCAAAGGCTGCTGCCCTTGTGGAAGCGAAGACTGGATGAAAGGCGAAGACGCTGGGAGTGGAAGCGCAAGAATTACTTGCAGAGGAGGTTGAAGGTGTTGAAGCAGCGGAGAGAGAAAGCCGAAGCCGAAAAAGTTGCGGCAGCGAAGGGTGGGTTGGTGGTGGTTTGTTGCTGGGAAGGGGGGTAGGTTGACGACCCAATCTATGGGAGACTTGTATTTGACACGCCCAACTGCTACTTGGTTCCTTGGGATTGCCCATGCCTCGTGTCTCAGTTCCAGCAGACCTCATGTGACCTGGCTGGTTGGAAGCAAATGTCGTCGATATCATTACTCAATACACTTTGATGTGTGTTCCATTTCTTCGAGGCAAATTTTGACCAACAACTCTCCACTTGAAAGATTCATAGGACTGTGCGTTCATCATATATTCATCATCAACAAAAACGTGTCCGCCGTGTCCGCTTCCCCCCAAATCATCCATGTTCTTTTCAGATTTTCATTATGAAATATATGATGATCCATGATTGGATGAACGATTAATGATCATCGTCTGATCATCCAATATATGGATTCATTATATGATGACCATGTTCTTTGAAGGATTTTTAAGGCGTAAACCATCCAGCTGGGGGCTACCCATGAGGAAACCAGCCGAGCCCGGATCTCTAGGCTCGGCCACAGCTTGCCCGAGAGCGCCTGGGTTCACGTCTTGGTCTGGTGTGGCCTTGAAGCCTTTCCAGGTGCGAAAAAGGGTGAATGGCTTGGCCATGAAACAGGGGGGCGATAGCCAAGAATGCAATATCACAAGGATATGTGTATATACATATATATATATATACATATATATATATATACATATATATACATATATTTATTTACATACATATATATATATATTCATGCATATACATACACTAACCGTTTTGAATGAAATAGAATGTTGATGTTTTACCCCGGAAACTGACCGGTTGATTTTGTACAACTTAACCTTTTGCATTTCACCATTTTGATGGAGATATGATTTGTTGCACTTAAAAGTCTGATTTGTTGCAGCGTATCCAAGATTGGCCTATGATAGAAGCATCAGCAGAAGGGCATGCAAAAGACTAGAAATGGGGATATGTACATATATGTATATATATATAGATAGATAGATAGATAGATAGATACACCAACAAGTACGTGCAAGGCCCGGAAGATTCGTATCTAGTGATGTCCCAGTGGTCCCAACTTTGGGGAAGCAGAAACGCTTCGCCGCTTCGCCCAGGCGACTGCCGAGGTTGTGCGGAACCAGACGAACCCATGGCTGCGATGCAACTGCGATTGCCTCGAGGTCCGGAGCTGCTGGAGTCTACCAAGGTTGAGAATGATGGGATTCCAATGGGAGAATGATGGGATAAGAATGGGAACATCATGGGATAATGGGTATAATATTTATTTATATATATATACATATACATATATATACATATATATATATGGAGGTTTCCTAAGTCATGGGGGTACCCCCCATAGCTGGATGGAACTGGGGGTACCCCCATGACTTAGGAAACCTCCATATGGGACGCAACTTAGCGGAAATCCTTGGAGATTCTTGCAGAGGGTGCCAAGTAGCATCCCAAACTACTTTCATGATCTTTCATGTATATACCCTCTGGTAATTTAACATAGCTATTGAAAATGGCCATTTATAGTGGATTTTCCCATTAAAAATTGTGATTTTCCATAGCTATGTTAAATTACCAGAGGGTATATAGCAGTTTCCAGATGATTGAAATAGGTCTCACTTGAGTCCTTGGAATCAAAATACAACATCCATAACTTCCAGCTTGATGTGTTTGCAGGGGATTTGGTCAGGTTTTGCTGACCAGAGAGCCACATATCACTGCGAAACGGCTTCCTCTGCAGGATGTGTTTGCGCCAGTTTGCAGCGTGTTGCTCGAGGCTCATTGCTTCAACAGGTGCTCGGGATAATGGCGTTCCCCTGGGAGGACCGGCTTTTCCAACAGGAAATACTGTGGATGGTGGAAGAAATCCTGCACCAGTTGATAGATGGTAAACATCCCATTATTTTGTGCTTTCAGCCATTCTTTTGGTGGTGGATTTCGCAACCACCGTACTTTTGGCCTTTGGCTATGAATGATATGAATAAAATACGTACTAACCAGCTTTCATGTGTCTGTTGCATTTTGTTACCAGGTAATCACTTTATAGCTGGCACAAATATCTGCGGGAGATCTGATGAGGTGGAGTGTCCTCATAGCTTGGGTCCAAAAGGCTGTGCCGAGTTCGTGTTTCACAGGGGATTGGCATCCCCATCATCTACCAGGTCTTTCCACTGATTATATCCAGTGTATCCCCATGGTTCATGGTCATAGTAACCAGATTCATCTGTTTTTTTGTTGATTGTGTCAGTGGTATCACCATTTTTCGCAAGCCGTTTTTCATGACTAAAACATTCATTGAACCCAAATGCTTCATGGTTGAAAACCCAGTATTATCCATCAATCACGGGATCCCCAGGGTAAACCTACGGCAACATGTGGAATTTACCTATGGTTTACCTATAGGAAAAGAATCTAGAAAAATGGTGGGTAAACAGCACATCGAAGCGCTAATTTCAAGGAAAGTAAGCCCCATATCATGCTCAATTGTAGGTATATCACCCAGAATGCCATGAACAACCCATTATTAGTCCATTGTTTACCCTCCTGTAAACTGACATAGATGTGGAAAAGCATCATTTTCCATCGGTAAATTATCCATGGGCCATGTTCCACATCGTTGGTTTACCCCAGGATGTCATCCAAATGATCCCAATGCGGCCAGGCATTGACGTCGCACGGCACGGTGCGAATGCTGCTGGCCTTTGAACCCACGCGATGAAAATCGATCGTGGCCAGGATGGCCAGGGGATGCTGGAAGAAGTTCGAAGAATTCTTTGGTTCAGGGGAAACCAACAATGATTGGGATATAGTGAAAATACTCTCCGGTCAAACATGGCAATGAATCCTCCAGCAATGGAGTTTTTTAGCTGGAAAAAATCATCAAGATGGTCATTTTTCAGCAAGCCGTGAAACCGATTACCGGATTTGTTTGCTTTGAATATGGGGTATATGAACCTAACCAGCGGACATACTTGTAGTGTGATTTTGCAGGGTGTTTGTGGAGAATTAGCCATGTCTATAGTACGTATACATTATCATTAATACATAACAAGACATAACACGCATATTATATATATATAATACATAACACATATGATTACATATGTGCTGCACAAACAGGGATTCTCCTAACAACAACAGGGATTGAACTTGGCAAGGCTTCAAGATAACTGTTTAGTTGTTCGCCAAAGTGGAAGCGACGTTTGGGGAAGCGCGGTTTCCCTGCAGTCTCTGAAGCCACTTCTTGCTATTGACTACACCCAGACGGCCTGTTGTTTTCTCAAGTTCAAGATGATGAGCTTTGCGATGCTGTACGTAATTGTGGATACCTATGGCCTTTCCACCCTGATTGATTCTGTTCTCGGTTGCTATGCCACCTGAGATTTTTTCCTGAGAGGTCTCATTGATGGCCATTCAAACCGCCAGCAGATGCTGGTGCCGACTGGTCACAGATTGGGAGTCTGCTACGGCTCAAATCCGTTGAGCTTCGCAGAAACGAAGAGTGATGGAAAGTGCGCAACACTTTGTGAATAGTTTTAAGCGCTGATATAGTGAGTTTGAGTATCAGAGTCCCAAGTGAGTAGTTTAAAGTGCTGATATAGTGAGTTTGAGTACCAGAGTCCCAAACCAAAAAAAAAACATTGGATTATTCTGAAAAAATGAGAACAATCCCAAAACATTCATTTGGATGTTCAAAAAGTGAGAACACTTAAATGTTCAATCCCAATTTTTATTGTGATATCCACTTGAATGTTCAACACAAAAAATGGTGTCCCCTCAATGACGGTCCCAGATGTTGCCATGTGTAAACGTCCGTGACTCGTGGCACCATGATGGTACTGGTAAGACCATCATCCAGACCATCTAAGACCTACTATGGATGGTTGCGAAATCCTGCACCACCAAAAGGATGGCTGAAACCCTATAAGTAATGGGATAAACCATCTATCAACTGGTGCGGGATTTCTTCCACCCACAGTATTTCCTGCTGCAACCATGGTCCAACTTGCGCTGTTACCCGGAGAATTCTTTGACCCACTTACAACCATCATCGAGAGTGTAGCCAGCATTTATCCATGTTCTAGTTTTCTCGATCATCCCAGTACCTCAGTGAGAAATAAAAACATACCTCGGTTTAGTGGCTGCTATATGGAAATTATACGAACTATACATAACCTGGGTATTTGATGGTATTTGAAACTTGGGGATACCAACCCATGGTAGGCAAACAAACTAATTACCTGGGTTTTTGGGGATTGTGAACTAACCAACTTAGGAAACCTGGAAAAACCAAGTGTTGATAGCCGAACAAAAGCCTTGGATGATCGACGCTCCGCGCCATGCCGCGCCCCGAGCCGGCGCGCTGGGCCAGCGAAGCAAAGGTTGGAGAAGAGGTGCTGACCGGACCTGTCGGCATCGATAAATGTTTGGGTTTCCATAGATGAGGGTACCCCAATAGCTGCATGGTTTATTTCATGGAAAATCCTACTAAGATGGATGAGAACTGGGGGTACCCCCATTAGGAAACCTCCATTTGGGAGGATGGACATCCATTTACAAGCCTTTTTTGATCTTAACAGAAGGGTACCAGGGTTTTGAATGGTTTTGACACATGAAAGATTGATGTTGTATTCGCTTCATTTGGCAGTGTATTTGGTTGATACATGCTGCATGTCCCATTGTTTGATACATGCTACAGACATGCTACATACATGCTACATACATGCTACTGCACATGTCTTCGGCACATGAACAAGTGCCCTATGCCCAAATATTTCAGTTTTACCAAGCTGCAAAATGGTTTTGCAAGCAATGAACCACATCGAATGTTTTTCCGAAATGGTTTCTGACGGTTTTAGCTTTAAAGTGTAAAGAAATCCGTTTTTGTCTCCAACCGGGACAGGGAGTTGGGACATAACAAAAAGGGGTTGGAAGAGGAAACGAACAGTAAAAGTCAACCGGAATATTTGATGACGAGAAGTTGAAAATGGCACATTTAGTTCGTTGATTTAGCTATTAAATGATGGTGATTTTCCAGTTCGCTATGTTAGTTTACCAGAGGGTACAGTAGATGATGAATGTAATCAAAGCATATCAAACCAACCAGCACATAATTATCAACTAAAAATTGGATTAAATCGATTTAAATCGACCAAACATGAATGTAATTCGATGCACAAACATCCAAAGAACTGTCCAGAACAATAGACTGTCACAACTCCAGATGATGTGAGCCGCTATGAAAGCAATCAGTCGTCATTCGTCACAAACCCATTTGAGCCACATCATCTTGTGAACGAACTACGTTGATTGAGTACATTTGAGTGATGTTTTTTGTGGAAGAAAATCAACTACCTTCGGTCAAGTCCAGAAATTTTCAAGTCTTGGGCAGTTTGGGTGAACTGTTTGTCGATACATGTCACCATAGCTCTAGCCCCTAAACTTCCAACTCACACGACGATGTGGCAGGTGTTGGTGTTGTGCAGATTCCCCCAATTGGAGGCACGATCCGACAGACCCTCAGTTTCGACCGCTTTGGAAAGCTTCGAGAGGCTTTCTGTGGGGTAAGATTTACCATAGCCACCTCAAAAAAGATGTAGAAAATTGTAAAATCATCTGAAATATTCTAGTTGCTGAAACAGTGGTAAAATGTTATTGTATCCTTTTGGCGGTTACTAGAGATTGTTGGATATGATGGATACGTATGAATCATCTCATTTTGCGGGTAAGACCCACCTACAGATCCTACAGACATTGCCATGCTGATGTTATACCATCCTATTTAGGGTATTCGACAGGTGGATTCAAACAAAATGTTGGCTGGAAACCATTATTGGTACAACTTGTGGTTTCAACCAAAATGTTCCCTTCAGCCAATTGTGGGGAGCTAGGATGAACAAACCAACAAGTACCAGCAATTATGCACAAGTGCCAACAGGTATATAAAACCATCAACAAGTCCAGATCTCAGGTGCCTAGTCATCGTAGCCACGACGTCATCCAAAAACATGTGCCACGACGCGACGCGACACGCCGCGACCTGCGCCTCGCCTGGGCAGAATTCGCAGTTCTTTGCCACCACGAGTAACTTTCAGATCGAGGCTAGGGGGAAGTGGATAAGATGGGGGAATGAGGGGATACTATACGAGTTAAATTGAGTTAATAGATAATATACATTAAACCAACACCATGCTATATGGGTTCAGTATGGTTCATCGCAGAAATGAAATGATTGTACCCACCAATTGTGGCTGGCCGTTTTGATGGAAAGGATGAGAGAACATGGAATTCTTCGCATTTGAATGGCCACTTCAATGAGGACAATGATGAAAACACATTGTTGTTGTTAGCATTTGAATGGCAATCCCAATGGATTAGCCTGTTGACACACCCGTTTCTCGGGTCATGGGGTTTCACCGGCTGGTGAAGGGTGCTTCAATACTTCCATTTTTTGCCAATCTGGCACAAGATTTATCATGATTTATGTGTATAATATATATATATATATATATATGTCATATGTATGTTTTAGTACGACTTTACTGTACTATCTGGGGTTGCTACTCAGTGATCATTGGGGTTCATGGCTACACGATAGCTACGTCCATCCTCAAATGACGACCTACTGGCAATGATGACTGCACTGCTTTGGGGCCTATGTACAATTTAAACTCAAACCATGTCAAACCCAAAAGAAGTCAGAAAATATTGACAAAACACCCCAATTCTGTCGGTAGATTCCAATGCTTCGAAAGGTTTGATTCCTTTTTTGGTTTGGTCAATTCCCTTTTTCCTTGGTTTGTTATTTTTGTTCGTCTGCTAATTTTACCTTTTTCCTTAGTTGTTATGTTCAATTGTCTTGCCTTCATCATAACCCCCTATCATTTTCGAAAATCTTCAGATTCAATACATGCAACTTGTTCAATTTATGTTAATTTGTTTCGAAAATCCCAATGACTCATGGATTACCCAGAGGGTCGATTGTGGATTGTCACAATTCAAAAAGGTGGGGCCGTGGGGCATATGAGTTCTCTGACTTTCACCCTATAGGATCGATAGATGTCCTTTTTCCCATTGGTTGGTTGATAGGACATGATTGAAAAGATCCCTTCAAGACCCCATTAAACCCTATAAAACCCCTATAAAACCATTATAACCCCCATTAACTATAGTTGTAAGTTATAAGATGTTATAAGGCAACTTAGCTCCTATAAGACCCCTATAAAACCTTCATTAAACCTTCTTAAAATAGCCCGTGATTTCGGGGCGACTTCCGTCGGAACAGGGCCTGGAGACTCCCACACCCAGCCTCTTGGTGGACGAAGCATGGCGCTTCAAGGGGCGCCACATGAGGCGCGCGCTTTACGAATACGCTGGTAGCGTCCGGAAATGTTGCTGTAAACAACTAGGTTAACATAGGTTGACCAAGGTTTTACTGTAGATACTTAGATCATCTTAGTGCAATGAACTAGGTTAACTATGTGGTTTAGGATACTTAGATACATCTGTTTGGGTAAGTTATGTGGCGACTTCACGTGCCGGACGTGGCGACTGAAGCCTGGAATAATGGTTCACCAATGACTCGACCATTGGCCACAGATCCACCACAGCTTCACTGATGTTTGGAGGACATGGTAGTAGGATCTTATATATTAAGGATATTATAGGATATTATAGGTCTGGATTATATAGGATTATAGGATATTATAGGCTACCCCCAAATCCGGCTTATCATCATCACATTCCTCTTCAAATAGCCATGAATTGGTGTTGCCATTCATTTGCTGGTCAATTCTCCATTGTATGCCATCCAAGTCCCAACCCAAAAAAAGACTTAGAAATCCCCGTGAGAATCTCCCCAGAAACTATTCCCAAAGACTTGGCGTTTAACTATCCATTGAATATATTTGTATAATTTTGTATATACTATCTGTTTATTTAACATAGCCATGTAAAATCCATTGTAAATGGAGGTTTCTAGCTGGGAAAATCATCTGTTTCTATGGGCCATTGCTTCCAGTTCGCAAACTGTTTAACCAGAGGGGCCCACATCAGAAATCCTGATTTTTCCCCGGAAATCCCCATCGAAACTCGCCGCCGCGCAGCCGCGCAGCTGCCAGGCCCATGACCACGAACTTGTTCTTTCACGACGAGGTGTCCAGCAGTGCCAGGGAGTTGGGTGCGCCGCGACCCTTCAGACCCTGTTCGGACCCTTCGGACCCTTGGGATGGAAAGTTCTGGCGGAGATTCCATAGTCCCATCCTATTCCCATTGTCCCACCAATCAATAAACATAGGTAATCTATGCAATCTATTCATCATTAAGTCAAGTATCATTCAGTACTATCAAGTACAGGTATATCTACCATAAACTATAGAACTCATCGTTCGTTACAGCATGTGATAAATCACCAAATAGTATTCATATGTATTCATCCAAGAACGCTGGGTCCTCCCAGGTACTTCCCCTCATGTCGTCCACTTCGACCTAGATCGTGCCGGCTTGTCCAGTCGACCGGAACGGGTGCGCGCTTGGCTTCCGCCAAAGTTTTGCTGCGAAAAGTGGTCCCTACAAGTGGTTTCTATGTCCATGGGTGAATAACGGTTCATTTGATATACTGTATAGTAACCCCAGAAAAGATAGAAAAGTTCCTGGGTTCCTGGAAAATCTGGGAAAAGGTCATGGTAGTACCATCTTGGAAACACTTGTTCATATCTTTTTGGGGTGTGCTACAATTGGTTAATGGTTACGATCATCATGGGATATTGATAGGAATAGATGACCAACACTAGGATATTTGGCTGTCTGTGAAAATGGGATGCATAGATATGTACAGCCTCCAAATATATAAATGGCCATGAACAAAAGAAACCGCTGATTAATTGACTAACCATCAAACCACAGGGTGCCATATGTTCAGACAAAGACAAAAGTTCGGGTATTTTGGGACCTGAATGTTGGGATGTTCAATATCTTACAATACATGTATGTCACACGAAAGGTAAACATACATAGATTTGCATTTCAATAATGTAAGGGTAAATGTCAGTGGTAACTTGAATTTCTCGTGTAATGTAAAGGAGTGCAAAGCAAAGTAGAGTACTGAAGAACAATGTCAAGTAATGTGAAGTAATGCAATGTAATGTGTGCATACATATATATATATATGTATATCAATGTAAAGATACAATATACATAACGGCCCGCTACCTGTTCCAAGTCGGTTATTTCACCTTATTCAAGTGGCAACCCTATTTTGCAGCTGGTATGGGTCCATCACAGTATAGATAGGCAAGTGCTAGCCATTTGAACGGGAAATGTCACCTAACGAAGAAGGACCACCATATCAGAAATCAGGCAAATGATGTAAACTAACAAGAAGCTGAGTCAACAGGAAATGAACCTCTTGATGGAAGATGTCCAATCAACTGGTGGATTTTCAGCACCAAATAAATCGATGGTTGATAAAGATGAGTGTCTAACGGATGCTGAAACGGGACACTTCAGCACTTTTTGGACAACGTCAAGTGGCATTAGCATTCAACGTGCGTAGTACCTTATAGGATCTTATAGGTATAAACACTTTGGGATACAACAGCTGGATGGCTAGCGGCTAGATGAAATATCCCCAATTTGTTTATGGATGATTTTCCCATGTAAACGCCCATTTAGTTGCAGGATTTCCTAGTGGCCCGCCATGCTTGATGACACCGGAGGGTACCGTGAATTGACCCATTGTGGAGTAAGTCTTGGGAATGTGGTCTGAGTGGTCTGGCAGTAGGGTGATAAGGAGAGGTTTTGAAGTTTCAGGATTCGAGTAATGTGGGAAAAACAATAGTAAACCACCATTTCAGAATGGTTTATACCACCTATTTATGGTGAAATTGGGCATGGTTGATTATTGTTTTACCAATATCAGTGCTCATTTAACTTGATACCAAGCCACCAACTCGCAGCAAGCTGGCCAACTTGTCCTTTTGAGCCCATGAAAATCTGAGATATGGGACCCTGGGACCAGCATTCGTTTGTGTTTCCGAACCAATCTGCCATTTTCCAATGGTTTCCTCGAACGCCTGTGTCACAGATTCGGGCACCCAAGCACAAGCCTTTGCCCGAAGACCTAGAGGACCCAGAGGCGGTGGAAATCTCAATGGGTCTGTCTGAAAATATCATCAAGTTTATCATCAAATCAAATCATTTTTTCCCCATAGAAAATTGAAAATGTTGGGGTGTCTTCCAAATTGTCACTTTCACATGTCCATGGAAAAAGCATGAAAAAGCACCTTTGCGAATTGGTAAAGCATCAAAAGGGACATTTTCCATTGGTCCATAGCTTCGTCCCCCTTGTTGATCGATAGCCGAATCAGGTGAAACAACCGACTTAGAACCTGCAGGGGGCTGACACTGTATATATCTTTACAATTCTTTACATTATACTGCAGTACATTGTAATGCATTGCATTCCACTAAATTACGGTACACACACCACATTGCCTGATTTGCTCTACATTACTCTACATTGCTTTCCATTCCTTTACATTTCATGAAATCACATTAAGGCTGAGAGTTAAATTTGAATCATCTACATGCACATCTATGTGTTGGGACCTGCTTCAGCCTGTTTACCTGTTTTTACAAGAAACTACTCACAAAATATGAGAAACTAATCACAAATTGTAAGAAACTATTCGAAACTTGTCACAAAAATCAAGAAACTAATCACA
>Ga0126342_10000649_pt1 | contig 40711 bp, 40 predicted proteins | sample Cyp1metagenome_FD_92528 | JGI IMG/M metagenome (GOLD analysis project Ga0126342, IMG submission 92528) | Coral microbial communities from Lord Howe Island, Old Settlement Bay, Australia - Cyphastrea 1 metagenome | ecosystem: Host-associated > Invertebrates > Cnidaria > Coral ...
CCCCCCCCAGCTAAAGCTGATATAGCGACTGCTATATTAACAAATGTCATTGAGCATTTAGTGTTGCTGTTTTGCCCCCCAATAAGCACGCCTTCACCGCCAAAGCGGTGTGGGCGGATTACCTGTAATTACCTGTAATTACCTGTAATTACCTGTAATTACCTGTAATTACCTGATGATCCACACATAACTTGACTAAACCTGCTTGAGACTGCCGCCCGGTATTGGCTGACAGAAGTGCACGACATCTGGTGTTTATGCTGGGTAAAGGGTGCGCTTTGGACTTGGTGCACTTCACCGGTGGAAAGCTGCGCTCCAGGGCGATTTTGGAAACTTGATACGAAGTATTATACCCCACAGTCCGGCTCTACATACTGGTAACTTTTATCACCCTCCGCAGCACATCAGCATGACATCATTGACAGAGACATGCTTCAAAGCATTTGTTCATCAATCTGGCCATGCGACAGAGACTCACATGATTATATATATATATTAATTATATACAAAGCATATAAATCCATCTTCTCGAAGCATATATTTGTGACATCACATAATCTCACATATAAAACCCAGTCCTGAGCAACTCTGGCTGAGACCTGCAACTGCCAAGGATGATTCGCAAGACTCTCCCGTCCCACGCAGCCAGGAGAACAAGGCGTTTCTTTGGGTCCTTCCTTTGTATTGCTGGAAATCATATGTGCCATTTGTGTATCTGCATGGCATCACTATCATGCTATTGCCGTGCATCATTTTTCGATATCCTATCTCCCGCAGGAAGATGTTGTATCTATGAGCAAACTGGCACGTGATGCTGCCACGCTTTGGGCCAGGATCGGTTCAGGGTGGGATGGAACTGTCGAAGTCCGACATTTGCCAGGCAGTGCATCATGCGCAGCATTGATCCAAGAGCGAAAGGCCGGGGCTCCCCTCCATGTCTTGGCTCTGAAATCTCTAGATCCACTCCATATCTATCCATTCCATATCTATCCATATTTCATATTTATATCCACTGGAGGTATGGAGGTATCCATATATGGATAGATATCCACTCCATAATTCTGGTCTTTTCTCCCTTTTTGGCATGAACCAAGGTCAGCATGGAGGTTTCTCCCGTCACCAAGCAGAGGCCGGACTTCCAACAGAAAACTGGAAATCGTCCTTCTTTTTTTCCTGGACCTTCGTTGGAGGTAGATGTATATATATATATATAATATATTAGTATATGTATACATATATATTTAAATGTGACCATAGCTAAAGGGGTTACATCCCCAGGTTTGATCATGTCATAGCTTTTTAAAAATGGGTTCTGTCCCCATTTTGGTGGAGTTTTCCTCAAGTGTGGTTGCCGATCCTCACTGCCACAACAGGATTCTTCACCAAGCAGTGCTGGAGGAGGAGGTTGGTGATAGGATATTCACCAGGCATGAGACTTAAGAATATCAAGGATGTTAGATATATTGGATGCATATGTTCATCAGTTGGTCATCATTTGGTCTTTGATGCTTTTTGGGCATGGCTGAACGCTACGGACCCAAAATGGAACTTGTAGAACTGGACATTTAGAGTCCCTAAAGCATGAAGTCCACTAGAGAGCCATGACCAAATGAAGTCTCGCCGATGACAGAAGGATGTGTCCTTCTGATTGCAACATGTTTCAACACAATTTAATAATCAAACACGGCCATATGAAAATTCCCATCAAATCCTACATTTATAGAATTTTTATAGGGGATTTCCCAGCTAGCCATGTTTGATTATTGCAGGTGGTTGGACCCTGATCCTTTCCTGGCTGAATGTTCCAGGTGACCATGCCACGCGCTGTGAGGTGCGTGTTGCCGGGTACGAGCTTTTGGTTGATGCCATGTATCCAATTGAATATATATATATATAGTATATGATATGTATACATTCACATATATAACATTCACATATATATATATATACATATACATATACATATGTATACACAGTATATATCTATGTGTTCATGCTGTTAAGGAGCAAGTCTTGAGATAGAAAGGTGGCTTTGCCGATGGTTATGGTTTCTCTAAAAAAAGAACAATCTCTCCACTTAGGGAGCACAGGTTATAACGGGGTGTTGCTGCGAATTCAAACATTGGGAAGAAATAAGGACGGCGCTTTCTCTATTGGAGAACCCGTCCATCTTTTCATCACGCCTCTTTGAACTGATGACGTGGCAGAGATCACAGTGTTTATAAATCGAAAGCGAATAGGGGTGCCTTGGACCTCAGGATTCCCTACACCTTAGTCCCTTAGTCGCATCCCCCACAGTGTCAGGCCTGTCAGTCCGCAGAGTCACCCCCTTCCACGACATGGCAGCTGGGGCCCTGTGTCGTGTGTCGCATCACCCGACGTCTTGTCGTGCTGTGTGGGCTGTGACAGCAGACCTCTCGGCGAGGTGTCAGTTCACCGCAACGATCCCCTGGGGCTCCCGTCCCTCCGCAGGCACAACTGGCGTGAATGTGCATGCCCAGTAAGACTCAGTGAGATGCCATCTTTGAACACAGGACATGTCCTTTGCTCTTTCTGCACAGAATGACTAAGGTGAAATCAAACAAGCAATGTAAATGTTATTATATAATGGGTGTGCGAATATTAGCACTGCGAATGCTACCACATGAATTCCAGTTCTGAGAGACTGTGGTTGAGGATGGTTGCAGCAAGGGTATGCCATGGGCCGATGTGTCAGAGATTTGGCGATGTTCTTCCTCGCAGCTCCTTTGAGCCTCAGACACAGGGATGGCCAGATAGATTCTGCAAGGAATATTTCTTGTGCTAAAACATGCTTAGTTAAATAGTTGTAGAATTGTAGAGTATGATAGAGTATGGAAGGACATCCTTCGGGTTCTTGGAACAAATGATAGAGTATGGAAGGATCATTGACCATACAATGAGCTTTCCTGGTTGATTAATTTCTCTTTTAAGAAACAACTTTTCTTCTTAGGCTGATGGTATGTAAAGGTCATTGGCCGTCGATGATCCAACTAGATGGGATCTGGTCACCCAAATGGGTGCGCCCACTGGGCCCGCTGGGGCCGCTGGTGGCTGGGCTGTGCCCTGATCGTTTTGCAAGGTCTACAAGGTTGCGGTGACCCGCATGATGTTCGTATGCATGAGGGCCATGCCGTCAAACTCTGGCGGGAGGAAGAGCATTTGCCAAGCTTTTTGGAGACACACCAGGAGGAGCTAGCACGGTTGGCCTGGCGTTTTTTTAGATTCATGAAAAGTCTTTAAGAACCTTTTGGCATTTTCCGATTAGACTCCTGCCACAATGCACCATCAAACTTCTGACTTTGGGGCTGTCGAACTGTGGAGGACCTGCAACTCCAAAGACGAGGTTTGCTGGGATGGTTTCAACAACCCTGGCTGGTCTCTGCAGTGGTAGGCTATGTGAAGTGGTGCCCGGGCTGCGACTCTAGGAACATCACGAAAAACTAGAGCTCGACATGTATTTCTTGTGGGTGGTATGGCTCAAACATATTTACCCTATTTTACCCTCCATTCAAACTGGTTGGTTGAATTCCAAAACTTAGCAAATTTGATGAATTTTGCATAATTTTGCTGATTCATTGGATACCCAGTGGATACGGTTGCCATCCGTAGGCCGCTGTCCAAGTGGCGTGCGAAGTTCAGCATTTTGCCCTCCTTGCTGAGTCCGGGTGAAGCGGATGCCATGAAAGCCTTGCTCCAAGCCGCGCCGGAGGACTTCGACGAAGACATTGATGGAGTGGATAAGATCCTGAGACACATCCAACACCTAACTTTAAGGTAAAAAAAATATTATATTTTTATAATAATAATAGGTACATATATATATATATGTATAATGTACAATATATATATATATATATGTATAATATACAATATATATATATATTATCTATTTATCTAGATACCATTGTCAGGGATTGTTCTGGCAATCAAGAACCACAAGGATGAGATGCAATTGAACCAGATCAAACAGTCAATTGTAATCATGGGGTAAATTCCTCTGTGATTCAGTAAGCTCTGATGCTGTGTTCCATGATTTTGAGGATGGTGACGTACGAGTTCATCATCTCCAGTGCGGGTGCTCAAAAAGCGCATGACCCCATTCGAGAATCTTTGCGCCGGAGGCTTCGGGACATCACCGAACCCATCCTGCGTGATCGCATCCAGCCGTTTGTTTGGGCGCGTTATCCAAAGGCAGGTGCCGTGTGCCACTCGATGATCCGAAGATACCTGGAGAACGAACGGCGGAGCCATGACACGCATTGGGATATCCCCTCCTATGTTTCGGTGGTCGTCAGCCTTGATTCAACGAACCAGGACTTTGAAGGCGGTTTCTTTGTCACAACGGGAAATGGTGAGAAGTCCTTCATACCTTTGCAGAAAGGTGATACTGTGGTGCATCAATCGGATCTTTTACATGGGGTGCATGTGGTGAGCGGCGAACGCTGGAGTTGGGCCATGTGGTTCCAGGATTCATCTGACTGCAGCTCGGCGGCTGAGAATTGGTGGCAGGCTGAAGCCGAAGAGGGCGACCCCGTGGCACAGACCTTGCGTGCCATGCGCGCCAGCACTGCCATGGAGAGTTGGACCTGGTTGAAGTCGGCGGCACAGAGCGGCTTCCCACGGGCACAGCTGTACTTTGGCAAAGCCCATGAGGACAGGGCCGACTGATTGAAAGGAGTTATGTCACTATAAATTATATGTAGATGTATATATTATGTATATATTAAATAAATAAATAAATAGATAAATAAATAAATAAATACATACATAAATAAATAAATAAATATATATATATATAATAGAGATACTCATAGGGATTCTTGATGATAGTTGTCTCGTGGCCCGCAAGGATGGCTTGATTCAGAAGCCGCAGCTAGAAGAAGCTGCGGAATGGTTCGAGAAGTCCCGGCGGAATGGGGAGATCGATGCATGTCTCTCTTGGATCGATTGCAGTTTTTTTTTTTTGAACAAATCCAATGAATTGTTAATAAGTTAAACTCAAGTCCCAGAATTGTTTTAAGAGAAACATAGGGCCATAGGGGAACTCCTCCCATTTTTTCTTGATAATTCCATTCCTGAAAAGATTCTCCCGTCCCCAAGGTTTCTACCTGGGTCTTTGGGAGCAGAAACGTGGCAACCTCAGCGGTGCCATGAGGCTCTTCGAGGAAGGTGCCCATTTCGGAGATGGCAAGGCCTGGTGTCCACTGGCTGAGATGGCTTTGGTGTTCAGAGAAGCCAGAATTTCTGCAGATCAGATCTTTGAAGATACTACATTATAAATAGTAATTACATGATTATTTATGTATATTACATAGGATCTATATAATTATATATATATAAAATATATCTGTATACATTTATACAATATTATATATATACATAATATATTTATATATTTATCTATATATATATCTGGGTGATTTGAAGTGCTGAGGCTTTCCAACCAATTTTTACGCCTCCTTTCCGTCTCCGTTCAGGCCATGGGGCAGCTGGCTGCTGGATATCGTGATGGCAGCGACGTTCCAAAGGACCTGGATCTGGCCACCCAGTGGTTCGAACGCGCGGCGGACTTCACCGTGGAGGCCATGTACCAGAGCTACTTGATGTACTCACAGGAGATGTCAACCTGAGACTTCATGGGAGCTCTGTTTGTTGCCAACTTGTCTTCTATTGTGCAGAAACTGGTTGTGAAGTTGTCATTTCCAAGAATCACTGAATCACCATGACTTCAACTGGTCAAACATTGACACCTTTCCGAAAAACATCCCCGAACCAGCAATTGTTTGGCTACTAAACTAGTCTAAAATATCAGAACAGCCTGGCAAAAAGGATGGTTCCCAGAACTGGTTGCAAAATCAACAGGAAGTCCTTGAAAGTTGGAGCCAAAAAGCCATGGGTTTTTCACCAAAGCTAGCTTTTGCTAGCTGAAGTCCCTCTTGCTTTAGCAAGGTATTTGGGCTGCAATCTCCAATCGCATGAAACTTCACACTTAACTACCTCAATCCCCTCCGGGGACACCATCGGCATGTCGCCACCGGCAGCAAAATCGGCAGCATCCGCATCCTCAGCATCATTGGCGTCGTCAATAGCGCATGCTTCAAGTCACCGGTGCAGCGCCGCTCACTATTGGCACGTTCATGGCTAGCCATGAAACGTAGCTTCATTTTCATTTTGAACCTTCACATGTAGTTTCCAGTCAGTTCTCACAATCACAAGCCTGTCTTGAACATAATACTCCTTCATGCATATGAGTTTGCGAAGATCCTTCCGGAGCACTTGCGCTGGCATGCTTCCGCTTTTTGTCCTCATGACATCCTACCTAGCCGCGCTTCCAACATCTTCTTCTCTTGCAACTTCGAAGCCTTGAAAGGTCCACTCCGATGCCGAAAGTGCACCCTTGCAGCATCTTCCTGTTTAGTGACCACCGCGCTACTAAGTGGGAGTTTCCTCGTTATACTCACGCCCGGGATATATTTGTGTTCTCTTCATATGTGACACTGATCCCCCTTCAATGTGTCCCGTTCATTCTATACTGCCAAGACATTGAAAGCCTTGTCTTGGACGAAACATCCCTTAACACAGACGAATTTGCAAGTATACTGGGTGTTTTCATGCCAAGCTCCCTGCCAAGCCAGCTTTCATATGCTTTCATCGCTTACCCCTGGGCCTCAAGTCTATGTTGGATTTTATTTTTCCGAGTTTTGTGTGTATTTTTTCCCTTAAAATGCTCCGTTCTTCCCAGCAATGACTGGGAGCCGCAACGTGACAGGAGACCTCCCAGCGTCCGGCCAACCACAGCCGAGCTGCGCTGTTTCTGGAGCGCGCTGCACGGATGGGCCATGAGGAGTCCATGCGAAAATTCGTGGAGCCGTTGGCCAAGGCGAAACGATGGGAGGACGGGACATGGCATGGGCATGGCATGGGCATCGTGGATTGGGGGGAGGTTTGGGGATGGAGATACTTTCAGATACTTTGATTATTTTGCTTTTTGGAAAATTAGACATTATCTGATTATTATTGGGAGAGTGAAAATAGTTGGGTCAGATATCATGGAAAATCCTCAAGGTATCGAGTTGGGAACTGCTAGGAGGTCGTGCCCTGGTTGCTGCGCATGGAAAGCAAGGCATCCCTATCGCAGTTCGTAAAGCTTCGAAAGGCCTGGTGGATTCTGGTGGTCTTTACGACCCGGATTTGCAGTGACCTCTGGGAGGATTTGGACAAAGTTGCGAGTCACCTGAATTCTAAATAGTTCTTCTATTCTTCTCAAGATTCAAGACCACTTTCCGCACATTTCCTGAGTTTTCCAATGTTTCCACCATTCAACCATTGACGATCTCCAAATCGGAGTTTTGCTTCGTTTCGAGGCAGGCATCGCCATGAGCGCTTTCAGCATGTTTCGTGCCGAGCAGCTACTGAGGGAGTTGTCGGATCAAGGATACCAAGATGCGCAGCAGCTGCTGTTTGATCTTACCCAAACGAAGCAAAGCGAGCTGTGAAAACAGGAAAGTGGTAGCGAACAGAGATCAAGTGTGCGAAAGCATAGACATTCTTATGTTTTTTTTTTTTATTAAGGCAAAAATGCTAGGACATCTTGATGGATACATATCCAAAGCCACGGGGAAGGATGGGAAGATAGATGACTGTTTCCCACTTGTCATTCACAGGCCATTCTCCGAGAAGTGACATCGCCCATGATGTGCAAGGCTTGAAATGGATGGGTGCAAAAGCTACCACAGTGACCAGCAGATGGCAAAAAAATGCCAAAAACATGTCACGTGCTTTTTTTCCTTCCCGTAGTTCCCAATGTTTCAGTATGTTTCAGTTGTGCTTCACTTTTTTCTATCTACCGGTTGATTGGTCCGGACACGTCTTACTGGCTGATTTCCTGGCTGATTTCCTAGTTGTTCTCAGGGTTTCAAACAGGTGTTATCATGTCACATCCCTATATTGGATATCAAAGCCGCATATTTGGTCCCTTCAACTACCATTTTGGTTGGTTTGGTATGGTCAGGCGACTTTTTTTTAGAGCTGCATTTCAGACCATGGTTCTGATCAGAAGATTTGGGTCTCGCCAAAAAGGTGGGTGCCCTTTATGCCTCTGCCGCGACTTTGCCTCAAGCTGCTTCACCCGTGCAGGTGCATTTTGTGATTCGGTTGGCCCGGTTTCAAGCAAAGAAACTATGACAGAAAACCTAGAGAAACTATATACTCGTTCCACAAGTCCCGAAGAGTGCCAATTGCTCACTTTCTCTTCACTCTCTATCAGCAAGAATGGTGGTAGTCGTTTGAAATCTCAGATTTGGCATCTGTTCCAATGTTTTCAAGCGACACTCGCTTTGGGCACCGTGAAGGTGCAGAAGCCGATTCCAATGCCAGTGGCAGGAGCTGTGCAGATGTCCATTCAACCTGTGCAGATACCAACGCCCCTTGGTTTGACATCTGGCGAGGGACAACATTGGCGTCATCGGAAATCTTGGTTCAAGAATTCTTCAGAATGATAAGAATGTTGCAACAGCCGCAGTTGTGTACCTTGACGGAATATCAGGGGGACCACAAGTTCTTGAGTTTCTGAATTAAATTTCGAGGCCATCGTTTCAGACAGGGTTCACTGATGGCTTGGGATGGTTTGGGGTCAGGTGGTTTGGAATCTAGCAGATAATCCATGACAATCCCTTTCGCGGAAAGGTTCTTGGATTCCAAACGCCTGGCTCCAAACCACCAGTTGACCATGTTGAAATGGCCTACGTCATAAGTTATACCCAAAAAATGCGATCGAAATGGGAAAACTGATGGAAAATTCCTATATCGAGTGGTCACCACCCATTAAGCCAGCCGACGCAAGGCGGCTTTCTCAACATGGGCAGCGTGTGGGTGTGACCAAGGCTGCATGGGTACTGAATGAGCCGCTTCATGTTCCAATCCACAAATTGGATGATATTGCAATTATATATATATACATATACATATTATTTTTGTATAATTATATATATATATGTTAACTACAACTACATATATATATATATATATATGTACATAGGCATATAACTGCAACTATATATATACATATATATATTTATATATATACATTGCGCCCGCTGTGCTATATATACATATATATATATACATTTATATATATACATATTTATATATATATACATATTTATATATATATACATATATATATATACATACATATATATATATATATACACGTATATCTATATCTATATGTCTATGTCTATATCTATATCTATATCTATGTCAATATCATGCCATTCGCCCTCTCTGTCTATTACATACATTACACGTATATATGTGTTATGTATCCAGACATGGCGGTAGATCGAGATTGAAGGTCCCTGGCATATGATTTGCGATGTATCTCGCCTTGAGCAATCAAAACAATTATGTCACTTCCAACTTCTAACTCAAATAACTCAACAAATAACTCAACAAATAGCTCAATATCCATGTACATACTATGTACACCCCACTGACACTTGGGATTTCCAAGTTGTCCCGTTTTCAAGGACGACCGCAGATATCCCAGCTGGGCAGCGGCGCAGGTTCCGATGGGTCGAGCTATGAGCACCAGCGCACTACACGCACAGGTGGGAAAGCCTTGAAGATCCGAAAAAACTGGTGATTGGAGCCATTGGAGCCTTGAATTTTTGTGAAGCTGCAATGATTCAATGCTTTGTTTGATGATTTTGATGTGAATGTAGCATGCTTTTTAAAACGGTTCCCTGTTCAGGACATTTCTGCATCAATGGGCAAATCAGCGCACACGATCACTAGCACTTGAGAAACTCTTGGCTCAGTCGTCTCCAGAGACCTTTTCGCTCTCCAGGTGGTAACCCGCTTCCCCGGAGCCGCTGCTGCCGGTGAACTCAGAAAGGTTTTCCTGTCTGCTGGGGGAAGCTGAGAGTTTCGTCAGCGGTCGAGGCTCCAATCCCAGTTCCAGCTTGCGCGTGGAAGTGAGGGACGAAGTTCTTGGTGACGCTTTCCAGCACAGAAATTTGGAGTCAAATCTGCTTTCAGTTGATGAATTGGTGATTTCACCGGGAATCTGGGACTCATTCTGTGCTGCCCTTTGAAAAAGCCAGCCCTGTGACGCCTTGGCGTCTCGCAAATAGATAGATCCGGCCTCACGCGGTCTGGAGCAAGTTGGCATGAAATGGAGACGGGCGGAGATTTGGTCAGAAGATTTTTTACAGTTTTTTTTGCGTCATGTCAGATGAACATTTGCCTGGCATGGTTTGACATGGCCGTATTGACTTCCGCTTTTGCCAGGGTCGTCTCCACTGGTTCACTCGCGTAGTCCATAGCGGCAGTGCTAAAAGGTGCAGCCGCTGTGGCAGCGGCCAATGCCTCAACATCAAGAGAAATCCCATGGGTGATATGATCTATTCATCCAAAAAATGACAGACCACATCCATCACATCCTAAATAAGATTTCTTTGGCTCCTAGAATATCTATATCTGAAACCCACTTTTAATATCTTTTAATCAAGAATCCCATGTAGTTGGGTCTGCATAGGATTGACCGACAACTCTCTCTGCAACTGAGAGATTTCTACTTCACAGCATAGCAGAGCATGAAGGATCATGGAGGTAGGGCATTCTCTGATTCGCTGTGAACTCGTGCGATTTTCTCTGGGATGTCTGTTTTCGTAGTCGTCCTTGGTGCGAAGGGTAGATCTTGGGCACGGTCGATCGATGTCCATTGATACATTTGATACCCGGAAGTCGAACCATGTTTTCTACCGCAAGGGTGCCAGGGAAGCAGTTTGTCCGAAAATGTCCGAAATATTGTTTTCTTTTATAGTAAACCATAGTAAACCCTTAAGTTTTTTTTAGAACAGCATGGAAGATTATATGGAAGACGATGCGACCATTGCCCAACTTGTGAATCTTCGCTGTCGAACTCGCACCATGGCTCTTTTCGAAGCTCAATGTGGTAGGGGATGCCCCACGAGTGGGAAATGTCACAGGGAACATCAGCGACATCAAACTGTGAAGCTCAGACGCTGGAAGATGACTGGACTTCGATGTGGCTCTCTCACTCTCCGCTTTTGTGCATCCCTGGATTAATTCAACTGCTTCAAACCTGCCCGGAAACTAGGGAGGGTTCGTAGTGTCCACAGAAGCTCAGGTGTGAAAGAATAACTCTCCTTCAGTCAGATGTGTCATTGAAGCTGCTGTGAGACATGATGAGGTCACACGTTCTCATCAGTAGTCATAAAGGCGTCGGAGCGACCACAAGCTGAAAGGTAACAATTGGCTCCCATCAGGCATGGTGACACGACCCGCGCCAAGGCTGGGGTTTGACATGTGATTTGGAGATTCAGCTGGTCACGGCGAGCCAAAAGATCGCCGCTCCGAAATGCGAAAGACCTCCACGGAGCTATGAAAGCTTGGCTCTGCGGAGCGCCACAACGCAATGCACAAAGTGGAAAAAAGTGGAAACAAGTGGAAAAAAGTGGAAAAGGGCCGCTGTGGAGATCAGTTGCCTTAGAAACTCCCAGATCGTTCCTTTCACAGGTTGGCTTCAAAGCACTTATTCACAGGGTTTCCCAAGATTTGCGATGCTGATCTGTGCGAGTAACAGCTAGGGTGTTTTTCGAAAGACGATGCCCTTTGATGTGTTGGCCCGAAGCCAAAGGGCTGGAAGTGAGACATGAACGACAGGAGGCAGCCGTGGTGTGCAAGAAATCAACAGCCTGGGGCCAATCCTAACTGTCATGGAATCCAATATGATTAATGTCACTGCATTCTTTGATGTGTTTCCGGAATCATCCGGAATCCAAACAACTCATGAGAATTTGGAACATCAAACTCATCAAACTTAGCTGCGTGGACAAAGTGTTCGACTTTCTCGAACAAATCGCGGGATTTTGTCAATGGCTGGAAGCTGGACAAGAGGTACCTACCTACGGTAGGGATGAGCAATGCTGTGCAGGCTCGGATGAGAGATCCCGGTTTCTGCAGCAAGGGCAGACACAATTCGTTCAGAGGTACCCAGGTAATCCCAGGTACATCTTGGTAAGATGCACAGGTTTCAAGTACACAAAACCCAGAAGAGCAGAATCAGTCTTGTGCTGCTGTCATGTCATGTCACTCAGACAGAGTATGCCATGGGACCTTTGGGAGGCTTCCACCCGCATGGAATCATCCCAATATCTGAATTTGATGGTATTTGAATGTATTTGATGCATATGAGGCGTAGGACTCACATTCCTGTTTCATGGATTGTCAGGAACAGAAGACGGTCTTCTTGACGGATTGCCACCGTCCCGGATATCTTCTCCACGTTCTTTCTGGTCGTCCGGAGAGTCCCGTGCAGCTCACACACTGAGGCACACGCTGTGGTGCACCGCTGCGAGTCATTGATGTCTGCGGCTGAAGTTCCATGAAGTTCCAAGATGATCATGGTGCAATGAAATTGGCATTCTGCAAGAACAGCCCTTTTTAATGACGTGATTTCATTGAGCCGCCCTTGAAAAGGGTGCCTGATTCAACTAGTGCAGCTTCAAGGTTTAGCTATGTCATGACGACCTTTTCTTGTTTTGAAAAAGGCAACTTCTCTCATAAGTTGACCCATTCCGATGGTCCGATGGGGTTGACAAGAATTGCCATGAATGACCATGGTGTAGCTTCCCTATGCTTCCCTAAGGATTTGCCTGCTGAGACTGCACCTGCCTCAGTTGCACCTGCCATCGCGGCATCGCTCCAGCTGCGCTGCTGCGCTGCTGCCCAGCTGCGCTGCTGCGCTCAGGATATCTCGAAATCCTTTCAGAAAGGCGTGACTGAATCCTTCGTGGCCGGGCTGCCCACGCGACATGGGACCGCCTGGGACCGCCTGGGACCGCCTGGGGCTGGAAAGATGATCCACCGAGGTTGTGCCACACAAGGAGGAGGTGAACAAGCCTGGTGAAGGCGTGGCAAAAACATGCAAAAACAGGCAAAAACCAGGGGTGAGTTGTAGATGTTGTGAGATTTTTTTGGATCATCAGATTCAGCAGTGGAACTGCAGTGGAACGATGGTGGCGATCATTGTGAGGTTCTAGTGATGGCCAGGCCTACCAGCTGCGATGCTACAGTTTAACCCCAGGTGGCCACAAAAAAGGTAGGCCTGGTAGGCGCAGTTTTCAGTCCAATTCAGAATGGTTGCCTTCCAACAAAAACAATACTTCTACTTATATAGATGAATGGAAAACCATCAAAGTAAACACTTGTTCAAAGCCAACACTGCCCACCCACACTCCCTGGTGGTTGCTTATTTGAGCGGTTGATTGTTATAGAAGGGTACAGAAACTGGTTCCAAGTTATTAATGAGATGGATGGATATTCGGATTTTAAATGATTTTAATGGATGCATTTTCCGGTTGATAATTTACAAGCACAGCTCTAGATACTTATAGGATCTTCCGTTAACCCTTTATCTTAAGTGGAAAAATCACAGTCCCACTTATTCAATGGGCATGGGAACCCACGGATTTTCGTGTTTGTGTGGGATCACTATGCCCCCCGTTGTGTTGTCCGTTGCCCAAATTTTATCACACAACCTGTATGTTATTATCCATTAAAGATCCATTGCATTGCATATCCATCATTAACCACCATGCACCAAGCATTGTTATCCATCATTCTCGAACGGATATTCATAATTAGCCACCATCATTATCCATGAATATCCATCAACAACAACCATCATTATCTATTTTTGGTCCAATGACTATGGGTCATCAACAACCATCATTATCCATGTTTATCCAGTCAACTATCCATCCACGATCAACAGTAAAGAAAAACAATTAACCTACCATCACTTTCATAACAACAATACGAATCATAGTGTCTAAACTGGTCTAAACATGTATAAGAGCCTTAAATCATCTTAAACCAATACCAGAATGTGTTCAAAATAATTTGAAATGGTATTCAGTGGTATTCAGTGGTGTTCAGTGGGTATAAGTCACCGTTGAGTCACCGTTGGGTCACCCTTCAGTGGACCGTCGGAAAGGCCACCTGGGTGGCGCCGTTCGAGAAAGTCTGCAAGGTGGAGCAGATCATGACGCTGGCTGCGGGGCAATCCCAACAGGATCAGCCCGTCTGTGGCGGCCTCGGTGCGGGACACCCTGGAAAATTGGAATGGGAATGGAGGAATGGGATGATGAAACTAGTGAAATGGATCATTCCCGAAAATTCCCATTTATGATGGGAATTCATAATATAAATATATAACTGAGGAAATGATTGTAAATGACCATTTCCAATGATTTAATAACCATATAATAAAGGTCGAGTTATCATGATCTCTCTCTCTCTATAGATCATATAGATGAATTTCTGGTTTTTGTGTGTGTGTGTTTATCTTATCATCATTATCACTCTTGGTGTGATTTATGATGATTATTGTTTTTGTATGTTTTTGTTTGATTGAATCCTGGGCATGCACATCTTTTCAACTGAAAGGTGTCAACTGTCTTTGAGGTTCTGAGTGCCTCAAGCAGGTCGTGGCGGAAGTCGAGCGCCTTGTTGAAGAGGCTGCCAATTGTGTGCCAAGTTTGCATCTGCAGTCCCACACTTGAGGGTGGATGTCAGAACACACAAATTCATGATATATAGTCATTAAATAGTATATATATAGTATATATATAGTATATATATAGTATATATATATAGTATATATATATATAGAGTATATAGCTTGAGAATCATGCTTCGTTTTTCTGAAGTCATTTGGGATATTTGCTGGCCTCGGCTCAACCGGCTAAACAGCTGTTGCCACGCCATACTGACTTCATCGACAGCCCCTACACAGTATCAGATTGCACAAACCACCTGATCCACCTCCATCAAACCAATAAAGCAGATTCAGCCTTTCAGAACTTCACTACTCCATGGCCATGATCCGTTTTCTTTTCCCATATCTAATACAAGGATTTCCAGCTCTTTCCAAACGTACAGATTTTCCCAGCCATGGCGGTCCATCTCGACGCAGCCATGGATGGATACGTCGGAGTGGTGATCTCAATGCCCACCGTGGCGATGCTCATGGGCTCCGCCGCCGTCTTCGTGTGCCCTAACGGATCCAACACGGATCCGTTGGATCCGTTGGAGTTGCGGATGGCTTGCGGAGGATTTCCCAAACACAACTGGTTCAACAACTGTTTTTGTTCTGTTTTTGGGATCTCTAAAGTGAGACTTGGTTCTGTGTTTTCCGGAGATTCAAAAACTGAGATTGTTGAATTTTGGGTGGCAGCCGATCCGATTGGAGTTGGCTCGTGGCATTTTTTCCCCTGTGGCATCCAGGTGCCGTCTACCCGACAAGGTGCAAGCAGGCTTTCAGATGTTCTCTGCAGGCACATGCCCTGACCTACCCTGGGGCGTCAATGAAACCTATCTGTAAATTAGATTATGAACATCATTTGGTATTCAGCTATCTGCCTGCATTATCCATCCATCCATCTATCTCTATCTATCTCTATCTATCTCTATCTATCTCTATCTATCTCAATTTATCTAAACTATCTCAATTCATTTAAACTATCACAATCTACACCTATCTCAATCTCCTTGTTTTTTCTACAGTCCGGGATGATCCGGGCAGGTCTCCTGATCTCCGCCGTGGCCAACGAGCTCTTCCCGCTGCTGAAGCCCTCGGACCAGCCGTCGCAGGGCCCCTGGCCGTTGCTCATTGGCTTCACCGTGGGTCTCGTTTTCATGTCACTTGGCGCGGAGCGGACGGGGGAAATGGTGGCTTTGTATGGCTATCGGATGAACATGATTTATATGATGATTCACATGATTCTGGATGGAAATGCGATTCCATGTCATTTTTTTGGTTGAAGGATGATGGTTGTGGTTGATGGCTGTGGGTTTGCTGTGCCACTATGGTTGCATAATATATATATATATATATATATAATACATATTTGGCATGAGTGGATGCAACAGATGTAAGAGCTTCAACAGTTGCACTTGGATCATATAGACAAGTCAAGTTGTTGGGCTGCAGTGGTTGGCACTGCTCCTCACAGCCAACAACCTGAGGTTTGGTTTGGGTTACTTGACGGAGTTCATGGAGGATGATGACGATGAGGACGCATGGTGAAAAATCCTTTCCACACACACGCACAGACACGTAAATGGCAACATTTCAATAGAGCAGATCTTGTGTTTTTTTCCCCAAAAAGCAGTTGCAATTGGCTCTTACAAGAGACAGTATGCAACATATGCAACTGTTTCAGGCCCATCCGGCATATGCAAGTTCTTTTAACGATATTCCCGGCAGCCGGGGAGCACCATGAGAAGTTTCCCTCCCAGGAGGCTGTGAAGCACAAGCGCACCAACAGCGATATCGAGACAGTGCCTTGACCGACCCACGCGACTTTGGTCCATGGGGTTACCATGGGGTTACCATGGGGTTACCATGGGGTTACCATGGGGTTACCATGGTCACCAAGGCATTGGTGGATATCTGCGAACAGGAAAGGGAAAAGGCCAAACAACACTTTGAGTTGGAGGTCAAGGACCTGATGGGAAGTTTGGTCTGGGTAAATCATGGTAAATCTGCCTAAGTTCAATACAGTCGTCCAGTCCTTTGGACTTCCCCTGAAACCGTGGCCCATGGCCCTTGCCGAAGGAGATTGATGGTGAAGTGAATCGTCCCTTGGCAATGCCAGTGGTGGCACTACAGAATTCTACAGATACAAATCATGGAGACGACTCCGACAACCTGATAGATACTGATAGAGAAGCCAAGTCAAGTGAGGTTTGAAAGATTCACGGGCACTCTGCGGAACTCTGTAAAAATCGAGTTTAACCATAGAGGTCGGTGTCACTCCTACCGTGAACCGGTTTGCCTAGGTTTGCAAGGATTTCTGGCACAGGGTTCGCAGAACCAAATCGATGAGCTTCTCCACAGTCTGGAGTGCCCCTTAAGAAGCGCAAGATGATGTGGTCGAAGCAACCAGCATGAGGTCAACATAGGTCACAAGATTTGGATCGCGGTATGACCGGTATGATGACCTTTCATGACCTTTCTTGACCTTTCTTGATTTCTGTTGATTTTGTGATTTTCACATTGCTTCACACTGAAGAGGAAAGATGAAACGAGGTACCGAGTCCATCGAGCTACACGTGTCTTGTACCTGCGATCTGGCATCGATGACCAAAACCTCACGAGGCGATGCCGGGCGATGCCGAATCGATGCCGGGAAAGAAGTCGACACGTGATTCCGATATCTTCCCAATACAGGCTGTAATATCTTCCCAATAGCTGCAGATTCACAGTGATTCACATTGTCTTCAGATATCTTCAGGTAGTTTTTGAATGTTTTTGATATCATCAGTTGGGCCCTAGGTAAGGAAAGGTGAGGAATGCAAAGCAGGCAGATCTTTGTCAACTGTTAACTGCACCCTTTCTATCGCTCAGGATGCAATTCCATGGTCGCGAGTTGAAACAATCTTCTGAGCGACTGCAGAGAATCTCAGTTGATTTCTTGGTTTCGTGACAGGGTGTTGTCAGAGGGGGAGTTCCTGTGTTGTCACTTCCTGAAGAGGAAGGAAAATGCCCTGTGATAGTTTTGGGCCACTCTCTTCTGGCATTTTGCGAATTTTTGCGATATCCGAATCATCTTGCATCAAATGTCACCGTGGCACAAAGCCGAGGATTTGAATCCTTTCAAAAGGCCAAGGACAATCTGAAGGCTTTCCAGGTCGGGCTTGGAATCGGCTTTGGCTCAAAGATCTGTATCCAAGACATGGCATGGGATGATTCCCTTGAACTGGCAGGAAAGCTGTCTATCTCTTGAGATGTCTTGCTGGAGGCCTGCTTGGAGCATCTTCACGGGCATGCGGAGCGTGTACCCTTCCGGAGATGGAAGGCGATGGCAAAGTGCCTTGGCTAAACTGTTGCTTGTATCAGTATCAGATTGTATCAGATTGTATCAGATCGTATCACTGTGAAGTTCAGTATCCAGTGATATCCAGTGATATCCAGTGATATCCAGTGATATCCAGTGCTTTGGGGAAGGAGATTCGAGGCAGACATGACTATCCTTGCGAGGCCCGCGGAAGATGAAAAGCTGCCAGAAGAGTTGCCATTGGCTCTGGTGACAGCAGAAGCTTGGCCCGTTTCGAATCTGTTGGAATCTGTTGGAATCTGCGGGTTGCCCCCGTTGGCTGATCAGTGAGAAGCTTTGGGATTCATCCCCCAGCTGGGAGGTTTTGAGCGCATCGTTTGGTGCTTCAATCAGAATGAATCAGAGGGACTTCCGCTGACCCATCTTGAAACATCTTGAAACATCTTGAAACATCTTGAAATGTCCTGTGGCCACGCAAGCTTGCAAGGTTGTAGTGGATGCTGCCGTGGATGGCATGCTGATTGGCTACTTGTTTGAATGGAGATAGATGTTTGAAGCCCTACAAGAGATGTCCTCCCGCTAAAGCGGCTGGGGTCGGGTCCTGCGGCGTTGTGGAGGCTGTTGTAGGGCCACCCAGTAGAACTTGATAGTAGCAGAACGTTTTGCCACGTGACTCTTCAAGTTGTACGTGCTGGGATGTGCATCGAGAATGAAGTGCAAACCAACCATTTGAAAGCTAGCAATACGTATATGTCGATCTATTTGATCTATATTGTTACGCGGGAACGATGCCTCGAAACAATCCCAGTTTGTTGCAGTTGGCGAAAATCGGCCAGCAACTCTTGATGATTCTTGATGTTTGGCCGTGCAGGTCTATCCTATGCAGCGTCTCCCAGCAACTTGTCCTGGTGGTTACATTTGTTAAGGTCGTCAGAGGAATCCAACTTGGAAAGATCGGCTCCAAGTCTGACAGTCATCATCCACTCTTGTCCTCTGTTGTGAGGTGCTGGCTGGGCCATGGCAATCGCCACATGTATCGAAACTGGGACTGTCACATAAGTCGGCCATTGTTGTGGTCGTTGACAGGAAGAGGCTTGACACTGGCTGTGCTGCGCTGGAGATTCTAATTGTTTGCTTGATACCTCCCGGCCGTTGAGATGTCTATGACCCCCGCAACCTGGATGAACTATAGGTAAGGCCGGACACAGCCATATCAGAATATCTTCATATCTTCTGTGCAGGACTCCCAGTGGCTCAAAGGCATTTTCCGATCTCACCGCCATGCCATCCATGTCGAAGTTGTCTGTGGCCGTGGGCGCTGTGGGCGCCGGCCTTGCTACCACCGCCTTTGTGGCACCCGCGGCCAAGTCGACTTCGACCCAGGCCTCGAGCCTCCGCGGTGCAAGCCGTGGAGCCAACAGCAGCCTGGGACTCGGTGTGGCTGGGCTCAGCATCAGCGGTCTGGCTGCCATGGCCCTGAGCCGCCCAGTGGCGAAGGTACAGACACAGGTGGTGCTCAATGCCTACGACGCCTCCAAGGATCCCAGTTTTGTAGCGACCACATAGGCCATAAAAGGCCATAAAAGGCCATAGAAGGCCATAGAAGGCCATAGAAGGCCATAGAAGGCCATTTGAGTGGAATTCATTTCATTTGGATTCATAGAAGACATAGAATCACAAGCCGTGAAGCCGGTGCCCGCCGGTGCCCCGTGGTGTGAAACACACGTCCCAGGAGATCGGCGCATGCGACCCACTGCTGTTCTGGGATCCTATCGGCTACTGCGGAGGCGGGGCACCAGATACCAGATGTTTTGGCAAAACTGTACCCACCGGTTTCATGGCCTTTCCCAACATCGGAAACAAGGAAGAGTACTTTACCAGACATATCTATAGTCTATACATATCTGTACATATCTATCTACAGTATCTATCTGTCTGTCTGCCTATCTACCTACCGTATCTTATCCTATCCGATCCATTTCTTATCCAATCCAGTCTTTTCCCACTCTACTCATACAGATGCAAGATAGACAAAGTTATGATATACTGAATATACTGATATATATATAGTTATATACTGTATATATAATTATATATATATACACTGATATACACTGATATATATATATATACACATACATATATATATACTGATATAATCTGAGATTTACAAATATTTTCAGCTTCTCATGGCCGATTCATGGTGCTTAAATCTTCCATCGATTCGAATCTCAGGTGACTGCACCAAGGAGGATTTTGATCGTCGCCGGGCTGTGGAGCTGAAGCACGGACGAATTTGCATGTTCGCCACCATCGGCATGCTGTGGCCAGACCCTTGGCAAAAAAGACGACTTTTCTGCAGGATGGGATAGTGTGGAATAGTGATAATTAATATGACATACACATATATATATATATATTATATGATTAATATGTTATAATATGCTATATTATGTTGTAATAAAATATGTAATGCAAATGATGGATGAATGGATGAATGGATGAATGGATGATTCATGGATGTTTTTGTTTCTTCTCTCTTTTTTTGTTTGTTGAATTTCACAACACCGCCAGGACATCTTCGGAAAGTTCGATGGCTACCTTTCCCCATCGCAGGACTTGAAATTCGCCGATGTGCCCAGCGGTCTGGCAGCCATTTCCAAGGTGCCACTGGAGGGATGGCTGCAGGTCCTATTGGTGGCCGGCCTCATTGAGACTCAGCTCTTCAAGGAGCGAATCGGAGTTAGCCAAGTGAACTAGAGTTCCATTGCTGTTCCATTGCTGTTCCATTGCTGTTCCATTGCTGTTCCATCGCAACGTGCCATTGCAACGTGCCATTGCAACGTGCCATTGCTGTTCCATTGCAACGTAGGATGATTTGGGATGTCTTGCTGCGAACGTAGGATCAGTCCCTCGGCGGCTTTGCTTACGGCAAGTACGGGGAGCCCGGCAACTTCGGCACTGGCTACTGGGGCAGGAAGATCCAGGCTGCTGGGACGGCTGGGACTGGTGGGGCTCTTGCTAAGCACCTTCGCAGGAGGATTTCCATACAATGGGATTAGGAACGGTACGAGACCTACATTTCCATACAATTCCAAGTTTGACACAAGACACTATATTGTGATACCGCACGTGATACCACTCATTTGGATCCATGTGTATCCTCATTTGAAGTCATGTAGCTACATTAATTAAATTCTTTTTCTCGCCAGGACCCTGCCGAGCGAAAGTTGAAGCTGACCACCGAGCTGAACAACGGGCGCTTGGCCATGGTTGCCATGACTGCCATGCTGATCCAGAATGGCCTCACAGGACCAGCCAGCCTGGTAATTTCACAAAGCAATGGAACAACACCAGGCCTTTAATTGGAATATCATCATCTTTAATGGTATCATCTTTAATGACAATAGATGATGAATATCATTACGAAATACCTGGTATCATCATCTATAAGCTGAGAAAAAAGTCCATAGCTATGTAGAAATTACTGTACTAGAGGGTTGTTGAGATCGCCTTGAACAGAAAGGATTTGAGGAGGCACGGCCCAGCTGAAAATTGTTTTTTGCGACTCGGTAGGACAATCTCCTGTCGAGTCTTGGTGTCAAGGGCGATCCGTCGACTAATCTTTCCGAATTCTCTCAATGGAACATGGATGGAACATGGACCTTCCCTTATGGAGAGTGGCACAGTCTCAGTCGCGCGTGCACCTTATGATTTTGTTCAGCTGCAAAATATGTCTAATATGTCTGTCAATCTATTCAAGTTTGGTTTCTACCAGAATGTCCTGTTGCACGTCACGCTAAGTTCAAATCGTTGCCTTCCCCTTTGGCACTTACACTTCTGCGAAACCGCCATGTGTGTCAACTGTCCACATGGTGCCTACCCCTTTTATATCCTTTTATTACTCTCGATACAAAATATCCCAGACTTCGTTAAGGGAACAAATGCCCGGAAACCCTATTCTTGTTGGCAAAAACTCATGGCATTGATGAACATTTGATTGACATTTATTGACCAACAGAAGAGTAGTGGGAACCATCCCTGGCTTTTTTTGCTAACCATTTAATGGGCCCATCAGCTGAGGAACAGCTCACTTCGGGCCACATTTCTCCGTTCAACGACGGCCAGGGCTTCTTCGCCCAGTTCGATCCTTCCAAGGCTTTGTGGGATGGTCGCAGCAGTTTTAAATATCGTAACCGCACGAGGTGCAGAAAAGTAGCGATAGTCATATAGTAATTGTAATTAATGGGATATACTATTAATGGGATAATTAATGATTATCATTCATGATTATCCCATACTATTAATGATCATTAATGGTCATTAATGGTTATTAATGGGATATAGTATGATATAGTATGATGAATTGTTATTAATGATATCACTAATAATAATGACTGATGGGTATGTGACGAGTATAGTTGCCACCCAATACATCGCTGGGCTGGTCATAGGAGCTGGGTGCCTGCCCTCCTTTGGGCTACTGGGATCCCTTTGGCATGATGGCCTTCCAAGACGAGGAGAAGTTCAGGCGGGGAGCCTCTCCGGAGCCATCTTGGTCTCAATGTTTTGAACCGACGAAGTCTTGTTCTTCGAGTTTCTCTTTCTCTAGTCTATATTACATGTCTATCTGCACACCTATATATATATATATTCATATGTATATATATATATGTATATATATATATATATATGTATATATATATGTATATATATGTACATATATATATATTTATATGTATGTATATATACATATATAGACATATATATATATTATGTATACCGATATCAATATGAATATTTGGGAATATCTATACCATTCTATACCTGTATAATTATTCATGTATAGATATATTTACATTATATATATATGTAAATCTATTAATCTTTTTTTACAGGTACAAATGTACCCCCCCGTCTATTCTGATTGATCCCTGTGCCAGGCGCAACCGTGAGCTGGAGCTCAAGCACGGCCGTATTTGCACCTCAGACTCTTACGGTCCATGATGGTTTCATGTGTGCATGTGAATGTTTCTTAAAATGGGGGTACCCTCAGATCCAAGTCATTAGACCATTTTAGTATTGAAACCTATTGTTTTGGGGATCCTACATTTTGAGAAGCACCCACATAGACATAAGTAGCCTAAATTGATGTATATATACACATACATATATATATATACACACACCATTACCATTATATAATTATATATATATATATATCTATATCTATATGCATATTTCGAACGTATCTATATCTATGTCTATATCTACATATAATATCTAATATCTAATGTCGAATATCTGATAGCTAATATCTAATATCAAAATATCTCTCTCTTTCTCTCTCTCTCTATATATATATACATACGTATATATATATATATATATATGTATACCTATACCTATATCCATATCTATATCTCTATATACAAACTGTATACATATGTATATGATGTTAAATTATCCATCTGCTTGGAAAACCCAAGGCATGGCTGCAACCATTGGCATGATTGTGCCAGACCTCTTTGGACGTTTCGGGGGCTACTTGTCCCCTTCCATGCTCCTTGGTACAGAAAGCATCTGCGTTTGACTGGAAGCTGTTGCAAGACTTGTCTTTGCAACGCCAATACCACCTTTGTGCATTTTGCTCAGGGTCTCCGCATTGTTTTCCAAAGGACCCAGGAAAGCTTGAGAAGGTCACTTGCCATGCTTGACTCAGTTCGTGGCATGTTGCTGAGGGACCTCAAGTTCTCCGATGTGCCTTGCACCATCGAGGCACAGAAAGGGAGGCAGATGGCTTAAGTATGCTCAAGTTATCAAAAACAGTCATAGCCAGTAACTGTCAGTACTTGCTTGTGCTCAACTTGTGCTCACTCTTTCTCCAAGATCCTTGGAACGCGGATGGTTCTCGTATTGGCAAGGCATGCTTTCTGCAACCAACAAATCTACTTTTTCTATCTTTTTCTATATTTTTCTGAAGCAATTCAATATGGACATATCACGAAATATCTTATTGATGTGTAAATATCATATTATATATATATACACATGATATTTGGGATCACTTTATCATGTTTTTTTTGCAGAATTGGGATCTCCAAACCCCAGCATCCAACCTGAGGCCATCTACAAGGTGCCAACGGCCGGCTGGTTGCAGATCTTCGCCCTGGCTGGGGCCATTGAGGCCAAGAACATTGCATTCCCAACGCGCCCTGGCGATGGACATGATGGACATGATGGACATGCAAAAATCCAATGTTCACAAACCTTTTAAACGGTCTCTTTTGGAGTGGATTCTTTGATAGATATCACGGATATCACAATTATTTCGCCGGTCGCGGTGTCAGAACCTTTGTCGACCAGTGAGCTGCGTGGTGTCCCAAGGAACTATGGCTATCCTCCTTTCTGGGGACAGATCAACAAGCTCTCTCCTGAGGAGATGGGGAGAAATGGGTTCGGGCTGCAGATCTCCAGGCTGGTGAGACCAATGGACACTTCTGCAGATAGGTGATGTATGTCAATGTATGTTTTCATCATGATTTACAGTATACCTTCCATCATGATTTATACCCTTTATACCTCCTGCACTCCAAGTTCATGTTTCGATACTGTCATTACCTGGACGCTGTCCAGCCGGTTGGTTTGGTGTGTTACGATGCAAGGAGAAAGAGAAGAAACTGTTGGCAGAGACCCTTGGACGAAAGGGCAATACCTCACAGATTACGTTGTCAGTGCTGGATAAAGACCGGTTTGAAAGCAAATCTTGTTTCTGTGCTGTTCTCTGAAGTGATTTGCAACTTCTTTGGCCCTGCCTAATCTGCTTTCAAAGAGTGGTGCACTGGCAGGACAATGGTCATGAGAATTTGAATCGCAGGATTCCTACCTGATTTCTACTTGCGGTGGACGGTGTCCAATGACGATGAACCATAGACTGTAGCATTTTGAGGAGCTCCATAGACCACAACGACTACAGAATACTGTAGGAGACAGCCGAAAGCGTGTCGTTCCAAGGATTAACAACGGCCGCTTGGCCATGGTGGCCATGGCGGCCATTGTCGCTCAGAATGGTGCCACTGGACAGTCCTTGGTCGAGCAGTTCACCACTGGAAACCTGAACCCCTTCATCGGTGGCTATGCGAAGCAGGACTGGCCGACTTGGGGATCTTGGGGATCTTGGGGATGGTGGTCATCTATGGTCATCTGGGGATATGACTTGGAATGTCTGGCAATACCACAGCACAAAGCTATGAAATCCTATGAACCTTCTCAAAGCCACGGAGGAGACGGACCGCATGGTGCTCCGTGCCAACTCGGAGGCGCTGCCGTGGGCGCCAGTGCCAGAAGGCCCGGCTGGGGAGAAGCATCGAGCAGAATCGATCAAGAGTGATATTAGTTTTGAGTAATTATTAGTTTAGATGAACATCATTACAAATCATATAATTATTGAATATTATTGATATGATATTAGCTATATTAGTAGATTCATTCACTAGATGAGATTCATTAGATGACTGGAATATTCTGGAACTCTCATTTTGGATATACTATTTTCGGTGATGCTTCCAGAATTGAACCAATTAGGCCTGTTCAGCCAGGCCTCACCAACGATATCTTCGGCCCTTATGTGGGGGATGCGGGCTTCGACCCCGCCGGCTTTGCAAAGAACCAGCGCTTGCTGCCCTGGTGCTCCTCTTGGTACAGTCTGCGCAAACAAAGAAACGTAACAAAATGTGATTGTAATATATTGTAATCAAATGTGATAAATATATATATATATTGTACCGGATCATGCTGGGACTTTGTTTTTTTCAGAACTTGGACTTTTTTTGGCTTTCCCAAGCTCCAAACGGCATCGGTCCATCGGTGGCAGGTACCGGGAGGCTGAATTGGCCCACGGCCGCGTGTGCATGTTGGCCACCTTGGGTTACACCGTGCAGACCTCTGGAGCCAAGTTCGAGCCCTTCATCACCCGCAGCTCGGAGAACTGGTGGACAGAAGGAATGACTTTATAGAGATTTGTGGACGGTTCAAAAAGGCGTACACCACGTTTTTTTTTTGGCCGATCATATCAAGTATCTATGGTATAGATATGTATAGATGAGTATCCATGGATGCGACGTATTTTTCAATCCTACAACGAACGTCTGAACCGTTTTTTTCAGCGGCAGGTTATCCCACTGACTCAGCGGATCCACTGAAGGCGGCCACCCAGGCGGAATCGGTACCATCGGCCACCCATCCGAACGTGGCATCAATTTCTACCGAAGCCAGAATCATTTAGGGTCTGTGGATGTCATCTATGGTCATCTGATTTTTCCATATTTTTTCCCAAATGATGTGGAGTTTTCACATCTGACTGGGATGGCATCTGTGTCGTTTTTTTTTCGACGATGCGACAGGTGCCCATCATTGGATGGCTGCAGATCCTCGTTGTGATTGCTCTTTCCGAGCTGTGGCGGTATGAGAATGTCATCACCAAGTACAGCCACTGGGTGATCTGAGAGGATCTGGTGTCTGGGTGGTGTCTGTCTGGTGAAAATCCCGGTAGACTGATGTAGAGTTGCCCCAAAATGACTATTGAAACTATTGAATCAGGAGGATGATGAACCGGATTTACCGATGCATCCGATGCCAGCTTTGGAACTAGGCGAAGGCGTCCAGCCTGGAGACTTGGGTTGGAACCCCACTGCTCCAATGAGCTCCAAGAGGCGCTTTTCTTGGGGAAAGAAAGGAATCTGCCACAACTGAAATTTCTGGATTTGGCATTCCGATTTGAAAAGAGACAGCTAAAAATATACGAGAAAAACTGGTTGAAAACCATGTTGACTGATTTGTATCGACTCAACTGGCCAAGTCGACAGAGGCCCAAATGGTTCGGTCCTACCTTTACCGCCAACTACAAGCCTGAGGTGCAGCCACATCAATGATTTTTGAAGCACAACGCTCACTACAACATGTCCACATAGGAGGTGACTTCAATGAATCAATGCATTGTTTTAGGGACATGACATGCTTGAAATTCAGTCCTTGGGCTTTGGAAGATGGAATTATTGGACAGGAGTGTGGCATACGTATTTGATTAGTACCCCGACTTGTTAGAATTGGAAAACAATTCAAGATCACAACGGCATGCGTTGTAACTGTTAGTGATTGGACCTAAGAACCCATGATGCATATATTAGATATATACATTATATATATATATATATATATACACATTATATACATTATATACACTATATACATTATATACATTATATACATTATATACATTATATATATATATACATTATATACATTATATACATTATATATATACATACATTATATACACATGTGTATATTTTCCAAGCCTTATCCATTGATTTGGTTGCAACCCGTGGCTCGCCATTTTTATTTCGTGCAGGAGTGGAACAACATGCGCCTCAGGGAGATCAAGCACTGCCGACTCGCCATGGTGGGCTTCTTCTTCATGGCCGCTGAGATGGGATCAGAGACGGCCGTTGGAAACAAGGACCAAACTGATTGAAGGATGGGAAGGATGGGAAGGATGGGAAGGATGGGAAGGATGGGAAGGATGGGAAGGATGGGAAGGATGGGAAGGATGGGAAGGATGGGAAGGATGGGAAGGATGGTTGGTTTTTAAAGAAGCCTTGAGGAGCTTGGTAGATGCAACTAGTGGCATTTCGGATATGGCAAGCTTCACGCTTCTAGAAACCCATGCCTGAGGTGTGCAAACCCATAAGTTGCAGAAGTCTCGGAATTGGTTCAAGGGGACATTCACACCCCTCAGATGTTATTGGCAAAACCATCGTTTCCTGCAACATTTCCCTGAAACCAACCCAGTTGCAGCCTCTCAGGTGCTCACCAATGCCTCCACCGGGCAGGGTCCATCTTTGATCCCCAACTTCACGCAGGCGGGTGGACGGGTCCCATGCTGCCACAAAGCTGCCGTTTTTGTTGGTTATTTTCTCCATACTCCATAGCAACATTGCATATTTGTGGTGAACATCTATATCATATACTATGTATAGATATGTACATAAGGTAGATAGATAGACAGACAGACAGACAGTCTCCGAAAATCTGCATTTTCACATTTTTCAGCAGCTAGATATAAGTAAATCATCTGCAAGCCATTGAGTTCATGGCTCCAAGGCGGAGTTCCAGTCCACAGTGGGCGACTTCATCCCCAAGGGTCTCTAAGGAGGTGCAGAACTGGAGGGACATGATGAATGATGAGTAAATGATGGAGCTGGAATGAGTGTTGCAAGTGCTAGTTGATGATTTGATGATTTAATGATGAGTAAATGATGAGTCCAGTAGAGTCTTGTTGGAGCAAAGTCGTTAGTTGTAGCGATGCTGCAGATGTGAGAGGAATGTGCACCGTCACATCACGTTTCACTGTACCAATGCTAGCTGCGATTGGACCACCTGCTCACCTCTGTGGATGCAGGCAGCCTTCAGCTTCGAGCTGGAAAATATATGATAATATCATGAGTGAGAGACGTTCACTGCTGGCTCAGACAGAAAGAACAGAAGACTATATATATATATATATACAGACAGTACGTATTGAGACAAGCGAGGTGGATCAAATCTGACCAAATAACGTTGAAACATGTTGAAACTGAGGGAGTTGGCAGTGAAAATTGACATGGTTCATCAATGCATGGCTTTTAGCTCATTTTTAGACCTAGGGCACGCCTGTCGATGAATCATCCGAAGGGGCGCTGCATAGATTTCTCTCTTTTCGAGGTTCAGCTTATAGCAAAAAGTGGCCGAATGCTTGTACCCTCCCCTATTGCCTGTTTGAATTTTCTCCGGGATTTGTGGGTTTATGCAGGGAACAGTTGGTTGGCAGCCCCAACATGCAGAGGCAGGCGCCATAGGCAGGCGCCAAAATCGCTTCCCAAAATCGCTGAGGAAATGGGCTTCTTGGGCCTTTCCTTTACAGCATCGCTGCAGAATGCCACCCGAACTGCACCTTGGAGATGGGGGGATGGGTTTTTTGGGTCGGTTTTTCCACGATTTTTGGTGGGTCAAATCTTCAGACCGGAGAGTTCAGATGGTCATTCTGACATATTCAAAATATATCAAAATATATCATAAAATATCCAATGCTCCGATTTTTGGAGTCAATCTCTTTCTCAACAATTCTATATAAAAGGCACGGCCGCACCATCAGCCTTTCTCAACACACCGAGGCCTGGAAGATTATCACCGTGGCCTGTATACCACCGGTGGTCCTATTGCTGGCTGGCCTGGGTGGAAATTCGCGGCTGAGCCGCAAGAATTTCTTGGCGGCTTTCGATTGGACAAAAGGTGGAACGGAAAATCGTTGGAGGATCAGGAACTTAGATAACTTAGATAACTTAGAATCTTAGGTCTGTAGTGGGAGATGGATGGAATGATCATGAAGCTCAAGATTATCAGATTGGATTCAAATCGGGCAGAACCTCCGCAACATCCAAAGCATATAGGTAAGGCTATCTCTATTAACCAGCATGATTTCCCTTAAAATAGACAACCTGGCAGATGTTTGGAGTTTCTGTTGAGTTCTACCATGTCTTCTCTAAGTTTGACCCAAAGATCAAAGTCGTTTGGACCGAGGCTGGGATACATGTTCTCAGAGAGCCCTGGCACCTTTGTTGCCACTGAGATGCACCAAGTTTTTTGGTCACCTGGATCTTCCACCATGTTCTGAAAGATGCGGATTTGGATGAAATATGATGAACATGGAAATATGATGAAATATGATGAAATATGATATGGATGTTTCAGAATTTCAGGTCTGAGTTTTGGATGAGCCATTTTTCCCCCCCCAAGGCCTTTATCAGCTTTGCAATCGTGGCGCTCCTCTTCCTGGTCACGCAGGACACACCCTTACTGGAATGATCAGGTGTTTTCAATTTCCGGGCTTATTGCAGAAATTTGAAACAAAATGTCGTCAACCCAGTCACAAAGCTACTGCTTGATGTTTAGAGGATTTAGAGGAACAAACAGAATGGCTCATTTCGGGTATCGTTGATGGTTTATGGATGTCACCATAGTTGTCAGGTTCCCATCCAATTGACTGATGATTCCTGACCCATGGCTTCATGGGACACATTCGGACGTGGCAATGACATGGCAATGACATGGCAATGACATGGTGGGATTCTTCGATTCATGATCCCATGTCTGGAATCTTACAATCCATGAAAGAGAAAAAACCTCATCCAAAAGATCCGACATCCCAATCATCCCATTCATGGATAATCCATGATACCCTTTGGTAAACTAACATAACTATGGAAAATCACCATTTTCAATGGGAAAACTCACTATAAATGGTGATTTTCCATAGCTATGTTAGTTTACCAGAGGGTATCTCCCATATAAATCCCATATTAGCATCCACTCAAATGGTGATCCAAGGAGCTCCTCACAGAGGCGCAGAGTGTGGCCAACGGATCGGCGGTGATCAATGTGACGTGGCGAAAAAGGCCATGGCAATCCGCCATGGCCATCTGGCCTGGGTTTGGATTCTGCATATCTAGAAATTCCTGCTAGAGATAAACACATGCCTAAACATGATCTAAATACATATATGGGTATGTCTCAAACTGAGGTGCCCTTTTCTCCTCTTTAAAGTAACATTTTGGGGTCCAAAAAGGGCACTTCATTTTGAGACATACCCATATATATATATATATGTATATCTTACTATATATATATATATATGTATATATATATGTAGGTTAAGGCTTATTCGTAATGGAAAGTGATCATCCCATCAACAATTCCATTGATACTCCCATGATGATCCCATTTGGTGTGGATTCAGTTTGGTGAAACCCAATGAGCTCCGGTGTGTTGCGGAGATGTTGACATAGTTCACTGAAAACCAGGTTTCCCACACCGACCGACGACAAGATGTGCACGGAAGACCATCCCAAATGGCATCCCAAATGGCACATTCATCGCAGCCTAAGGCTCTATTTTTCGTGGGACTCTTGTGCGGCATACTGCTGGAGTTGCTTGGATATAAGCAGGAAACGTACCATGTCCCGGAGACTGATCACTTGGATCCACAGTATCCTGCCCATCTCCCACTGCCCAGGGCATATATTGGCTGATTTGTGAACATGTGAAGGCCCGGGGTAGCTTGAGCAGCTTGACATTGTTGTGATGCCCAAGTTGATCCTCATCATAGGGTGACCTAGATTCCTAGATATTTTCGGCAAAAGAAAGAGAAAGATCATGGTCTGTTTGACCGTCTATTGTCAGATTTCCAGAAATTCAGCACTTTGTTCGCTTTTGACGCATAGTATGTATGCCTCAATGTGCCCAGATTTGAGCTGAACAGGCTTGGACGAGTGTTTTTCACAGACCAGTTGTGAGACTTGTAAGCTTCGATCAGCAGATGTGAAGCAGCTGGATTGTACCTGGAAGTATTGTGTCCTAATTACAGAAAAGCAAGATTCTGCTTTTGAGGCTTCGAAAGCTGATCGCAGACAATTACTTCTGAAATTGTTGGAGGAAACAAAGGGAAACAAAGAAATATTGCAAGAGAAAGGTAGCTCCGATCTCGACACAAAGTCATCGGCAAATATTTTGTGAATGTGATTTGGATCGAATTCCCCTCTGTGAAAGGCCTGTGCCATGAAAGTCTGAAGTGTCTCAGCCAAGTGGCAGCCATTCTGACTGCAGATTGATTCTTGATGCTTGTAGGAATATCCACCAGTAACATCAAGGCTTCAAACATCCACGGTGAAGCCGCCAAATTGCCTGCATTTGCAGGGGCATGTTCTCCAAGATCTTGAATGAGGTTGCAAAGAAATGCATCGGATCTTGATAGGATTTTGTACGCCAAAGAAAACCATGGAACGATATGCACTCTGTGTATTTTAGATATGTCCCCACGTGAATCCCTGGAAGTGGCCCAATCATCTTGGGTTGGCATCTAGCTGGATCCGAATGGCTACCAGAGCTTTCGGGTGGAGACGCTGCCGGGCAAACACATGCGATTTGGCAGGAAAAAGAGTCAGTGGCGCTCGAGTTTTTCTGTTCTTAATCCAATTTGAAGATATACACAACTATACAAAACCGAGTATTGTTTGAGTATATTTGAGTATTATCGTTCAGCATTTGCTTCCCATTTGCTTCTTGCTTTCTTAAAGGACACAGTTACGACACTGTCCAAACTGCAGGCTGCAGAGGAGAATCGTACCTACAACGAGGCGTGTTTTTCATGTGCTGCTGATGGTCTGTTTATGGTTGATGTTCCATAGAAAATTGATGTTTTTCTAGATGTTGATGTTGATCCATGGATCCTCAGGGTTGATGTTCATGGAAGGATCCAATGAGTCGATGAGTTGCTCGATTTTCGTTTAGCGAGGCCTATCAGCGCCTGCAACAGGAAGTCGAGAACGAGGAGCCGGATTGGGAGCTGTTGTTGATTGGGAGAGGTTGCTATTGTAAATGTACAGATGCCGGTGTTGGGATACATGCTATTTGAAAGATAGCATGGCAGCCCCTATTTGTTGGGGAGAAAGACATGCAAAAAATGGTCAAGTTGGATGGCTGAGACTATTCACGTTGATCAGTTTAGTACCCAACGCCAGATTAAAACAAGATAGCAAAACCATCAGGATACTACCAATCACCGATTTGATACTCAGCTGTCAGACATTTTCTGATTAGGAAGCCGTGGAGGTGCGAGATGGGATCTGCTTGATCTGATGGATGAACACTGCGGGACTGAAACCTTTGGGTTAATCAAAACTGTTGAGTGTTGAGTTTGTCTACGGTGATTATGGTGGGATCAAACAATGTAGCTGCATCTGAGATGCCATGTGTTCCGACATGATTCAGGAAACAGACAGCGTGGTGCCATAGACTTCCACTGCCAGACATCCACCATTGGTTCCACATCCAAAAATTACCCAGATTGGATGGTTGAGATAGATAATCTATATGTTATTAAAACATATGAACTATGAATTTACATAATATATATATATATATACACAGTATATATATGTATATATGTATATGTATAATTATGTATAATATATCATATGTAAATAAATGATGTATATACGATATATAGTCTTAACAGTCCCAATGATTGCCAGGTCCAATCTGGTCTCCCGGAGGCCGAAATCAGCGCCATGGAGCAGGAGGAGCAGGAGCTGCTGGCTGCCTTGGAGGTGTGACCGTGGCAGGTTGGTTGGGAGATAAATCTAAACTCACACAGAGCCAGAGATGATCAGAGATTTGTATATTTTGTTTACACACACATATATATATACACACATAATTGTATATATATATATAGACATAGCTTATTATATCTATCCAGCCATCTAGCTAGCTAGCTATCTATCGATCGCTGTCTATCTGTCTATAAGCATAAATATCATATGTACGTGTATGACGTGTATATGCCTATATCTGTATGTATATTGAATATGTTTTTCCTCTCTCTCTCTCTCTGTGTACATTTTTGTAAGTATCTATTTGCTGGGACTTACATGATTTCCAGTGCTGGTGGTTTCATATTGGTTGTTGGGAGTTTTTAGTTCTGGAAATAGATACTCATATAGTCCAAGAGTCGGGGAACTTATCACCGTGGATGATTGGTTTGATGTTGGTTATTGGAACATAACCTTCAAATTGATCTGAATTTATAAAGTCAAAAAAGAGTAAATTCGAACTGTGCATGATTGCCGGGATTGTGGTTGGCTGCTGGAAGTCATAGCCTCGTCATTGCTGGGTGTCAAGCTGAATCAATATCAGGCGTGCAAGAAAGAGGAGCAGGAATTGCTGGTGCGGCGACTCAGACCAATGCAGCTCAGAGATACAACTTCTGGGTGTGTCCCAAATTATACGCGCAACAAATCCCAGCATGGTGGATATCAATTCACACCTTGGTAGCGAGGGGTTGGTAGGTCGGTCTTCTTCATGATGCCCTCTGAAAGATGATGGCGATTCGGCTATTGCGGGTATTGGTAAATGGGCTATGGGGAATTGGTAAATTACACTAAATTACCATCTTACCAAAATCATCTCAAAGAGTATATGATATAGTACTGTCAGTAGTATGATATAGTTTATTCCATTCATTCTGGGGATGTGAAATTCGCGGTCTTGGTCCACTGAGGCTGACCTGGCTCGGCAACGACAACAGGAAGAGCAGCTGCAACGTGAGGCCCCATCACTGTCCCCTTGATCCATGACCAGCTGGGAAATCCCCAGCTGGAGGGTTTAACAGGAACGTCATGGGTAAATATGGGAAAATCTCCCAAAAATGATTGTAAATGAAGGTTTTCATATGTTTTAATGGGAAATTGGGGAAATCAACTATAAATCTAGCATCATCTATCTATAAATGGTGCTTTTTTTGGACATCGCAGGTCCATTTGGAGGTGCTGTTGGTCCCATACGGTTCAACCACTGTGAGGAGGAAGATTTCTGGACCCGTGTGGCGCAGTATCAACTGGACCTTCAAGACATGGAAGAGGCCGGTTGAGATGTCATGTCCATAATGTCATTATAATGATATGAGAGTTATGAGATGTATCCAAAAGTTTGTTAGTGAATTCAAGAAGCGAACTAAGTAGACTGGTCTTTCACCGGTTAGTCCTCTTTCACCTCTTTGGTGTATGGATGATGATTAACGTCATTCGGAATGACTGTGGATAGTGGAGATCAGGAGCGAGGAGCCACGGCCTCTGCGATCCGGTATGTGCGGAGACATAGACTCGAAATAGATCACCAGTGATCACCAGCTCCGGATGTTAAAAACGCTGGTCCATCAAGGTCCATCAAGGTCCCATTGGATGCTCCAAGGTACTCTCAGTCTCAGTTGGCCGCCAGATGTGTCAGATCTTTTTTTGCCTGCAGTAGGATGGTGATGGATGGTGTCAGTGCAATAATGGGCCATGTTGTCAACGAATAGCTGAGGCATCGCAAGAGCTCAGCCGCCTACGTCGCAGCAACGTGCTGAACGTGCTGCTGGCATGGTCGTCACATACTTGTAGCACAAAAACTTGTTGTGCAAAGCCCGAGAAATGAAGACCACCTGACCCTGAGAAATTCGCAATTGTCAACCGTTTTGCAGCCAGCAATTTGGGGTTGAGCACTCTCAGACTATGCGTTCAGTCAGTGGACATCTCAATGTCAGGAAATGTTCCAGATCGCACAGGCTGGGCATGACATCATGTGATTCTGGATGGTTCAACCGTGAGAGCCCTGATCCTTCCATGGTGGGTTCACCTGGTAGCTATTAGCGGCTCTGGGTGCTCGCAGAGCAATGCAGGTGCGACTTGAACAGCCTGTTTTGAACACAAGAATGTCTCCATGGAGTTGCAGAATGTCACTGTAAAAGTTCCTTCATGAAGTGAAGCATTGTTTGAAGCCTTCGCATGGACACTGCCACCGGGGAGTGGTCCTCTTCTGACCTGTCGGGATTATGATGACATCAGTGTCCATCAGATTTCTGCAAGCATTTCCTGAGTAAACACTGACTATTTCGAGCCACTCTGGTCAGCGTTACGCTGGTCATGGGTTTGAGTGTGGATGCAGTCGCGGCAGTTTTCGCATTGGCCCGTGCCTGAGTGTGGACATGTTGCAGTGTTCCTGTTCAAATTTTATGACATTCCCACAATGAAGCACGGTACCGGGTTCCCGGGTTCCCGGGTTCCCGGGTTCCCGGGTTCCCGGGTTCCCGGGTTCCCGGTATGAAGCCCTTATCAGGCCTTATCACCATTTATCACCTGCCAGGGATCTGACCCATTGAAGTCTAAGGTTGCTGGTAGTTGTGCAGGCCCTTCGGGTCTTCTGGGCACTGCTGCTTCGATTGGTGCCTGGCTGTGGCCACTTTGGCAGCATCCGACCGGAGATTCCGAAAAACAACTGAGACTTCCTACAGCTGCGTTGACCTAGGCCAGCTCACCATTGGCATCTGTGAATGTGAAGGCCCATTCCAGGGACGTATGCCTGGGGTTAACGCTGCACCAATTGGATTATTTGAACGACAGGTTGTGGTGTAGTATACTCAAGACGTCTCCAAATATCACTGCAACACAACTCGAAATAATGACGTCAAGTCATGAATGCCTTCTCGTGGAGCGCTTCTTTGACCTTAAAAAATCTGGGAAGATCTAATGATTATAATGTATCAGGCAGTATCAGGCAGTATCAGGAGGTACACTTGAACCCAAAAATGTGAAGGCCAGTGCCATCAGGTCCTTAAGGGTAGCCGGGTAGGCGTGGCTCCAGTGGTTCCATCACCGGGTATCACCGGGTTGAGAGGCTCTGGCAATGGAGAGTGCTGGCGAGATCAATTGGCCTTTCGTGACCCAAAGGTTGATGCTGATGCAAAGGGTGCTGCAAAATGCTGCAAATATGTGAAGCTAAGTCAAAATCTCAAATCAATTGCGATTGAAACATTTCCAACTTTAGCTTCACTTTGGAGCTGGTACAGGTGATTTTGACATATTCCGGCAACTCCTCCCCTTGCAGGTACTGAAGTCTCTTCCCTGCTGATGTACACCATGCACCTTGGACAACTTGGACAACTTGGACAACTTGGACAACTTGGACCCAGCATCCATGCATCACGTGGCAAGATGTTGCAGAGGTGGGTACCATCTAGAACAAACCACATGGACATGGAGGCAAAGGTCGAAAAAACACCAATTCAAACTGAATATATGTGGAATGAATTGTTTGCCTGACACCTTTTATTGAGAATCGACCTTTGGTTTAGAATCTCACCCCTTGAGCCCTTGCTCTGAGGTTAGCTGCTCTGACGTGTGGCAAATCTTCTCTGATGCAGCGCTCGCAGATTGTTCTTCTTTTGTACCTTGGACGTGCGCTGGTGCTGGGACGCCCAAGGCGTTTTCGAGCGCCAAACCGGGGCTCCCTTGCAGCTGAGGTCTGTGATTGGAATTCAGCAACTCAGCCAAATTTAAGCATCTTCGGATGTCAACATCGACCAGTCCGTTTAACAACCTGACAAAAAGATACAAAAAGTCAGAACACATGTCTTGGCACGAGCAAATTCCCGTGGATGTACATGGCTGACCAAATAACCCAGGTAAAATGGACATGTTTCCATTGTGTCATGGAGTGAAGCGAGTGAAGCATTGAGCAAAGTTGCTTACAAGATCTTACAAGACCAAGACCAAGGTCCTTGATTCTGTGGATCATTCTCTTCTTTCCCAATGTGATCTTTGTTCCTCTGGACATCTTCAGTATGTGGGGGGCTCAAATGAAATCAACTGAGAAAAAAAACATTTCTTATTTTACACACCCCATCATGTTCCGTCCACTGGCTGCGCGAATTTGCAGGTTTGCCTCAGCTGCTTACCGAGTGCTACAGGCAAATGGGTACTATGCAGTATGCAGTCTTGCCAGTTCGCGATTTGCGAGTGTCATATCCACAGCGTGAATGCGGAGCTTAGATTGATAGGACAACAGATGCCCATAGGAAATTAGCTGGAGGAACAAATATGTGATGCTTTGTGTTGTATTCAATTGTCATGACCAAAGACATCCGAAGACCCAACGATGCAGAGGCACCAACCGAGACACACCAGCCCAATTCCTCAATTTGGAGGACCCAGAGGTATCGTGAGGTATCCATAGGTCATGTCACAGTCATGTCGTCATGTCGTCATGTCACAGTCATGGCAAGGCTGTTCTTTTCATCGACGGTGCTTACAATTTGAATGATTGCCTCTACGACTCGGCGGTGCTTTGGCGGTGATGCCGTCGGAAAGTCGTGGGAAGATTTCAGCGAATGTCTGACCGAATGACCAAAAGTGACCAAAAGTGACCAAAAGCGAACTATTTGAAACTTAAAGTATCTTAAAATCAAGAGGCCAGATTCAGCCAGATGTGGTGCTTCAAATATCTTCTGGGGCTCAACTTTGCATATCTTTGCAGGTGCAGGCGAGACGAAGATCGATGAACTCACAGGCCCGGTGCAGTCCGGGGGTTCTGAATCGCTTGGGGCAGCTTAAAACGCATTCTGCAACATACTTAAGCTATCTTGAACTGTTTACTAAATTTATAAAGCTCATTTCATACAAAACTTGGAACGCCTTGCAATGTGATCGAGCACAGTTGTGTTTTTGGAGTATTCGTGTCACAGCAGAAGAATGTTCTTCACAGAAATTGATGCCTATTGGAATCAGTCCGGCTAGAGACTTGGAGACCCAAAAAACAAGCGACCGCTGTATGTCTCAAGGCCTACAGAGGTCGTTTGGCGATCATGATCAGCGCCTCAATTGCCTTGCTTCTTATATCGCCTCCTGGCTGAGCTTCTCAAAATGGCGGCAACAAAATGCGATTGTTAAATAATGTTGAATGTGATTATATAATGTTATATACTGGTAATTCACTGGTCACTGGTAATGACTAATCTTTAATTATATTTAATTATACCAGGTGTTCAACTGTATGCAAAACAAAGAAACAACAACCCGCCAGCATGCATGTTTTTTTGTTGCGACGGGACCTAGTCTCGTGCCCAAGGTTGGCTGGCTCCATCTACCTCTGCGTGGCCTATCCATCAGTTCCTCGCCTTTATCTCTGGTCGTGGTTCACATGCTACTGTATGTTGATCTGGTTTGTATGGTTTGATTCCATGTAATGAAACATGACAACGCACTTTTTTTCTTCTGCTGACATTGGTATCAACTGATCAAGTCGTTCTGGAGAGTTTTGGGATCGCAGATTAGGATAGCAACTGTTGGCAAAGACACCGAAGCAACTGAAACCGACTGACTCAGTCTGACTCCAGGTCACTTGGTGTGTGATTTCTGCTATCGTGGGGTCTACTTTGCTGCTCCTGCTGAGCATCACCAGCTGGTGTGAACATGGATCCCTGCTGACCTCAGCAGACCCTTGGTGTCAACTTTTCATAGCTTTTCAACATATGGGGGTTTCCATAAATGGGGATACCCCCAAATGATCCCAAATGGATGGTTTGTAATGGAAAATCCTATTAAAATGGATGATTTAGGGGTACCCCTATTTCAAGAAACCTCCGTAGCACCACCATTGCCATGTCTGTCCAGGTGATGTTTGCCTACAGCATCTATTTGTGCGGCCAAACAGCTCGGATCCAGCCAACCTCCCAGACGTCGGAGGATCTGCCAACCACCATGTCACTTGGCCACTGACGGCACGCTGGGAGATTCCTTTGATACCAGGCTGAGTTTTTGCTGTCCCCATTGCAATCATTGCAATCATTGTATTTTGCCCTGCCGCGCCATCTCATGAACCCAGGATGATATAGATAATACATGATAATACAAGTACCTTTTCCTGGTAAAGTTGACATCTGGGAGGGTGGTATCATTGCCACCCGGGAAACTGAAAGGTTGGGACTATTGGTGCCCGCCGTGAGTTTGACATACTTCGCCATCAGCAGTAGCCCAGCCAGGCACCGCTGACAGTTTCAATTTCCTGGGATTTTTTTGTGAGACACAACTTGCTGGAAAATGGAGGCACTTGGCCGGGGTGATCTCGGTGCAGAGAACAGAGGGGGATGATTTTGCAGCTTGGCATGGAAGATATGGAAGGATTTGTGGATCACGGTACCACTGATAAGGATCCATGAGGCTCCATGCGCTGAGGAAGCCAACGACTTCTATCTGCGCTGCTTCGTGCACTTTCTGGCGGATTTCTATGTCACCTCCGTCCTTGCACCGCGAGCAGCTGGGTGGATGCAGGACGTGGGCGGTGATGATGTGATGTGAACCCAATAGCAAACCCCTTTTGAGATGCACCAAACATGTGCAAAAAAAATATGCGAACAAAACGGCTGATTCCAGCTGACAATTTACCATTGGATCTGCCACATCAGAAGGTTACTTCAAAATAGAGAGAACACATCATGACTTTGCGTATGTTCACTGTACTGATTCAGTCAGCTTTAGTAGCTCAGGTGAGTTGGTTGCGCTTCAATATCCGTGCTGGCACGGTGTTTGTACCTTGGCGGCCTTGGCGCTCGACTCTGCCTTTGGCATCCTGCAGGGCAACCAGGGTAACCCGCAGAACCCGCAGGGATTCCACTCTGAGGCTTGCCTGGTCGTCTATGCCTGGACGCTGGTGGCTCCAAAGATCCTACCGGATCGCAACTTCTGAGGCTTCACGTGGCCGTCGCTGGCATATTACCACAGTGAAAAACCACTGGTTGATTGGCCGCGGGACTTCCAGTAGTTATTAAGTTCAGGATGAGCTCTGTCTTAGCAGCTGATGGTGGGAAGGTCGGTGCAGAAGTCGAAATTGGTCTGTGTTTGTTGGGTAGTTGGTAGTTGCTTGGTTTGCATTTGCTTGTGGGTTTGGAACATGGAAATTGATGTGGTGCTTGTTGTTTGTGGCTGTGGTTTCGACGATCATCTTTGGGGTTTGGCTTGTGCTGAATACCAACGGATCGAATGGAGACGGCCATTCTGTGGACCGGCTAAAATCGCTGGTTTGCCACTGCGAGCGATTGTTTGACTATCATCTAGTGCGACATCTAGCTTCAGCTGCTCGCAAAGTTTGATGGGCGCTTGTTGTCAGCATTCCAGATATTCCAGACGAATGAACAATACTGAACAATGATATTCAAGATATGCAAGATATTTTAGCTTGATCCCAAACCAATGGTTTCCTAATGCTCTTTAGAGAGATGACGTTGCCACGTACATGTAGATGTGGGTGACATACGTAAGACATGTCGTATATGGTTGCACATGCTAACGCAAGACAGCGCGCAAGCAAACATCAAAGCAAACATAAGCCGACGCATAGCCAAACACATAACA
>Ga0126342_10000650_pt1 | contig 40669 bp, 34 predicted proteins | sample Cyp1metagenome_FD_92528 | JGI IMG/M metagenome (GOLD analysis project Ga0126342, IMG submission 92528) | Coral microbial communities from Lord Howe Island, Old Settlement Bay, Australia - Cyphastrea 1 metagenome | ecosystem: Host-associated > Invertebrates > Cnidaria > Coral ...
CGCCATTGATGCTACATGGCTCAAGTGCACAAAATAGTGTGTGCTTGCATGTTGTGTTGCAGGGTTTGCCGGATTAGTTTCCCCCTTTTCTTTTGGGTGGCTGGTTCGACCCCCTGTTTGTCTATATTAACCACTATTAACAGTATATTATCAGTATTATTAACCACCAAAACCAGATGGTAACAGTATTATTAACCATTGATTTTCCACATTTCTATCCAACCATGACGCGCTGACGTCCCAGGAGGCGCAGTCCTTGAAGCGCGAGTTGGAGGAGCTGCGGTTTCAGGTGCGACCGAAAAAAAACGACCGAAACCGGGGGGCAGAAACGATGAAAAAATGACTGTTGAGTGGGTTTACACTGGTTTACACTGGTTTAGACTTTTGATAGTGGTTGGGTTGTAAGGGGTTCATGCGGTCAGTGGTGAGATACTAAGATGCGTCCGGTTTGGTGTTGAGTTGTGGGATGACCAGGGACCTTTAGCCCAATGGGAAGACAGAAGTGTGGCATGGTCAGAATTTAGGACCCAGCCCCAAATCCTAGTCATCTCTAGCAACGCCATCCACTTTTGGCGTCCTGATTTCTTTTGGGTGTATAATCCCCCAATGCTTAAGGACCTTAAGGACCGATTGGAGCCTCTCTCGATATCCCCAGTGGATCCATGGGAGCAAAAAAAACGAAGACAACTTCTGGCTGATGAAGAGTTAGCAGTTAGGAACTATGAACACCATTTTTGGTGAAACCCAGTTAAAACCGCCAAATCAGGTTGGGAACCATGAATTTTTCGATCACTCAAGCGAAATATCAACTAATATCAACCCGCCAATCGCAACCTGTCAGGCTCTGTCACAGCGAGACACCTTCGCGGCAGAGTTTTCAGCAGTGCAGAATGAGAAGATGCAGTTGAAAGAATCCAGCCACTAGGGACGAACGGAGGATTACCAACGGAGATTCCCCTGGCTATGGAAATCCATGGTTGTTTCCCGGTCTCCCGGACGAAAATTTTTTACATGTCTGGTGGATTTTCACGGACTTTCCATATCTATGTGACAGAGGGATGGTCTCGCGAGATCGGGAAGCAACATAAATGGTAGGATCCAAGACATGGTACGATGTCTTACCCTTTGGTTATTTAACATAGCCATGGAAAATGGAAAATCATCACTTTAAATAGGTATGGGTCATTTTCCATAGCAAACTCTTAAATCAAATAGGTTTACCGTGTGGCATGCCTAAACCATGTCCATTGAATCAATGGAGACCGAGGGATGGCACAAAAACACAGTCTGGGGGGCCCCAATCTCTCATCTGCAATTGTGCAATATCCAGTTTTTGTAGTTCCCCAAATGTTGACACATGGCTAAGAGATCTGAAGAGTAGATTGATTTAACCCACATTGTAATCATGGGAACTGTTGACTGTTAGCAAGATACCCATAGATTATACAGTCAGTAATATATCACAATAATATGCAATAATTATATCATATATCATACTATCATATATCATATATGTCATATATATCATACCCATTATATCATGATTATCATACCATGATTCGTGTAGTAGAATACTTCTGGGTGATGATATCGATGGTCCCGAGAACTGCAGCAGAATGCCCGTCGATTTTGTCAACTGGGGACGGCATTAGGGTCAACGGAAAAATGCTGGGAGATATACCAACGTTAAAAAGTCATGGGATTATACCAATGAAGCAGATTAGTAGTGTTTGTTCATTGATATCTATGTTTATTCCAATGAACATCCTTCTTTCCTACTCATATACCAATATATTGCTGTACCAACCTATACAAAAGGTTGATCATTCCCATTACTATCCCAATTTCTATCCATTTAATTGTAACTTCGATTCATGCCCCATTCGTTTCCCATCAATACTCTATTAGTAACATTACCATAATTACCTCCACATGTATCCCCATTATCCATTATCCATATCTTTTTCTCACATGTTGTTATCATATACGGGAATATTCCAATAGTAACATATGGAAATAGTACTTAGTGAGAATATTCCAATCAGAAGTACTCACTCATTCTCCATTACTCTTATGATATATGCTATGATCTTTGATGGTCGAATCCCTATCCATCCGACACTTTGCTGAGTTCCAGCTTTTCCTCAGATCTATTGCTGTCAATATTTTACATATTCTCCATGTCTAAGACATACATCATTGGCTACCATTATTCCATTGGTATATGTAACACATATTATATATACATATATATATATGTTATACATATACACGTTATATATTGGTATGGAAGCATTCGCAATATTTTCCATATCTTATCCATTTAGTTATGGATATCCATCTCCAGGTCCATCTATTCAATTCGTTCCCCATCTCCAAATGAGTCCCCTAATCACTATAACAGGCAAATAGTGATGCTTACTATTTGGTATATGACGTTAGTATACATGGCCTAATCATCTATAGTGAATCTATAGTGATTACTACACCATGTTACTAATATGTTACTATATATATATATTTAATTTGCTATAATCTATAGATGTTACTATAAATGTTGCTATGAATATGCTATGATGTTACCATTGAGTACATAAATGCTATAAATGTTATGATGTTTCCCATTGAATATACTATGAATATGCTATGATGCTACCTTTGATGTTACCATACATGTTACTATGAATATGCTATACCATGACAACTATGATGTTCTATAGATATCTATCATGGGAAAATAAACTATGAATAGCATTTACTATCATGTTTATTCTATACATAGATGCTATATTCATGTTACCATTCAATAATCTATAGATGTTGCCATGACAACTATGATGTTCTATAGATATCTATAGATGCTATAAATATCTTACCATTCCATGTTCCCCATCGTTCCATCGTCGTTTCCAGGCGAGTCCACTGCGGTCGCCTCGGCGCACCGCAGCTGGCGCTTCCTCTCCGCGCAGCTCCGCGGCAGCGCGCTGCGCGCGCTGCTGCAGGGCCTGCGGCAGCAGCCGGGGGAACGACGCCGCTGCGAGGCCACCGTAACCGGGGAAGACCCGAAAAGGGCACCGGGGGGGTCCTTTCAAGGCGCCCAGGCGCCCGAAAAAAAGGGAGGTTCACTTTAGCAAAGATGTGGCTATGGATCAATACCTATGAAAATACCATGTTTATTGGGATGAACATCCATAAATCCCAGCTATTTTGATGTGAACTACAGGGGTACAAGGTTTTGACACACTGCCATGTGGATTTATGTGGATCTCTATGGGACTGCTGAAATGAGATGAATTTGACTATTTTTTTGAGAAGATTTTATGATTTGAGGAGAATCATGCATGTTTCTGGGGGGTTGAAGATTGATCAATGACAAAGGGTGATCCATTGGTTCCGATTTGTGGATGGATCAAAGAAAAAAAATCATATCTATGTCAATTTTTGAGGATTGTAAGCTGCATTTTTGGGGTTTGAGATGCCAAGAAGGGAAACATTACGGTGATCAAAGGCAACAAAACATGGAGATAAATCCAGATTAATCATCCTGCAGAGCGATGAGCACCAATTGCGGGTCCCACAGAATTCTTGCAAATTGCCAATTGGCAATGCTGAATTTTTCACGTTCTGTTGATGAACTTATTGCCAAGAGAACACATTTTTTTTGGTGAGATTTGGTCACGTTTGGTATGATATGGTATGATCTCAAATGTGTATGCGTCCAACAGAGCTATTCAAAAAACAGGCAAAATTGTGTATGGTTAAGAGGATGTCATCCCCCAAAGGTGACCTCAATGATAGATATGGGTAGTGAACCCAAACATCATTTGGGTTGTTGCCTTATTGGCTTTTAACAAACCCAAACATTCAAAAACGGTGGTCACAAGGCTTGGTTGGCAAAAAATCCTCATGATTGTTATCCTCATGACGATTATTATATATCACTTCTCCAAAAATTCATAAGCTTTGTCCCCACAATCAACCCCAATGACACCCTTCAGTACTCAAACGTGGCCAGGGATTTTCCAAAATAAAACCTCTATAGGGGATTTCTGGATATATCAAGGTACCGATGGGTTCCAAGCCCTAAAAGGCCTTGGAGTCCTCTTGGCGTTGCCTCGTGTCCATGTTGCTGGCCGAGCACCCTTGGCGCCTGCGAAGTGGCGCCTTGGTGGCTAAAATCAACGGATTTTCATCGGAAAAACCATGGGAACACTTAATTTTAACAACCTTGGATAGATACTCTAAGATTTTTGTATCTTTATGTATCTTTAGTAGAACTTCATCTTCATATCTAGCGTTGGGTCCTGGGTATTTTCCGCCAGAAATTTCACGATCCACCTTGGGGGAGTTGAGTCGGGGTCCCATCCCTACATCAAAACATATCAAAGCATATCATGTTCCACATGTGAAACAGCTATGACTGTAGAAAGATTTGGAAAGAAGGGTCTTTAAAGTATTTCTTCCATTTTTCGACATCAAAAAATCTAGCATTCTTCATTGCTGACCAAAATCCTTACGCTGCTTAAGCCAGCAATTGTTCTTTGATTTGTACACGATTTTCTCATATTTTCTCCATCCAAATCCCCCAATTCGGCTGCCATCACGTCCTGAGACGCCACGATCTTGGCGGTCGAAAAGCTGCATCTGCGGCGGCAGCAGTCCATCGAAGTGCTGCGTGCTTTGGCTGCACGGTGTCCATTTTGGGATCAACTGGGATCAGCTCAACTGGTGGGTGGTTTCATTTTGTTAAAGTTTACACCTTTTTGAAACGGGATGCTGGTCCCAGCTTTTGAATCTTTTTCAGGTGGCGAGAAAGCACCAGCCAGTCAATATTTGCTTAAACAGGGTGAAACTGCAGTTTTCTCTCAAATTTCCCAAGTTGGCTTAAGATCCTTTCAAAAGTTCAGTTTTTGCTAAACAAAAATCGCTATTTTCAGGTTTTTACCCAGTAAATTTCCATTTTCTCCATTTTTTTCCACCAAATCCACACATTCCTCGGTGCCATGGCCATGGCCATGGCAGGACAACGCCGTCCCCTGGTGCGGCTGGCAGCCTTTGGCTCGGCGCTGCGGCAGCGCGAGCGGAAGCGCTTCTGTGGGGAGGTGGAGAAATGCTTGCGCCACTTGGTCGAAATGATTCGAAATGCTGGTTTTTGGTGGTTAATAATGGTAGATTTATAATAGGTATTCAATCGTGTTTTCTTTAACACCATTTTTTAGAATGCTGGTATTCAATGGTTAGAAATGCTGGTTACTGTTAATAATACTGTTAATAATGGTTAATATATGGTTAATATATGGTTAATATATGGTTAATATATGGTTAATATATGGTTAGTATATGGTTAATATATGGTTAATGATACCATCTATTAATGGGATGATCGGATGATACCCTCTGGTTATGACTAACACAGCCATGGTATAGATGGCCCATAGCAATAGATGGTTTACCTATTAAAAATGGTGATTTCCCATGGCCATGTTGAATAACCAGATGGTAATAATGCATTTATGAATTTGAATCATGGTCATTTTAAGATTATTTGGGCTTATTTGAGATTTTGACTGAGAACATGTTTCGGATTGTGATTATGGGTCAATTACGACTGAGATTATGGGACAATGGCGACGCTCAAAACACTTGTTGGTTGATGATTATATAGTTCCGCGATTATATTACGTACCCCATAGGTACGTTTATTTATAATATATATATAGATATACTGATAGAGTTATCATAATCCAACATCGGAATCCCATTCTTAACCAAGCCGTTTTTCATGGAACTACAGAGGGCCAGAGAACACTGCTTATTTCGTGGGATGGGTCAACAAGGGGCAATTTGGGATAGATAGTCATATACGCAGTATTAATCAACAAATTATCACTTATCACCCCCAAGAAGATAAAAACGTAACATCCTACTGACATAAGGGCAACATACTTTTCTTTGTTTTTGAATGTTACTACAATGGTTGATTAATAAATGGGTCATTACAAAAGCAATAAGCATGCACATATTTATCAATTGCATTCACCACCTAAAGAGAATATGGGGTATATCATGATGGGTGTAATGATGACTATATACTGTGTATATTTAATTGTTATTTACATAACGGTGAATGTATTTACATAATTTGGTCGGTACTTTTCCTATAATCTAACCACCGAGGAGAGAGCTAAGATGCTATGGATATCGATATTCCCTGCATGGGGAGCACATGAGCTACTGAGAGTTTGCCAACCACATGATAGTAATGTTTACTTACCCAATCCTGGATGTCCTTTTTCAGGGGTAGATTCATGGGTATATTATTATACCGATGGATATAGTAGGGGATCATTAGCTAAGCACAAACAGAATGGCTAACTAGCCCAGACGATAGTTTCGTAGCCAATAAACCTAGATCACTAGAACTGATTGGCTATGGGTATACTGCGGTTGCGCTGTTGAGCCGACTTGCAGTCATCAGCATTGATATGGATTAGATGGTTGGATATATGGGCTTAAATGGCTTAAATGATTGGTTGGTTGAGCGCATAAAAACCTTGACCATGGGCTTTAATGGGTATCTTAGTAGACTTGGTGGGGGGTGTATACAGAAGTAGGCAAGAACAGTTTCAATCATCGATGGGACGCGTTTCGATAGGATGAGGATCACTCACCAGAGGAATCTCTGGTCGAGTAGACGGGTCAAAAGCTATGATGAAAAAAAGCGTGGGGTACCACGTTTCCAACAAAGCACCAGGTCAGTGTTGACCAGGGTACCAGGGTTTGGATCCACAGCAATATTGGTCTTCCGCGGGAACATGGATGGGAAGTGGATGGGAATGGACCAGCAAACATGGGGTAATGAAATTTTCGAATTCACCATCCAAGTGTGGAGGCTTTTACAGATGTGGAATCATGAAGGTCAACAGATTCCCGTGGGATATTTCGGCCATGCTTTTGACATGGGACTTTCATGATGAAAATGCGAAGGTTATCCCCCCAAAAAGTGAGAATTTCACGCGCCAGCAGGATTGGGAATCAGCAGGTACAGCCAGAAGATCCACAGAATTTATGTGTTCTCAACCCATCTTTGGGAATGTCACAAATCTTTGGTGAATACTCATAGCGACCCCAAAAGATAGACACATCAAATCCGACTTAAATAGAGGATGATAAAAGCACATGAACAATCAAATCCGATTAAAATAGTATATAATATTATATAATTATGTAATTTCCTTTTCTATTTTCTTTTTTGGGGTTACTGCAAAACGAAGAAACAAACAGATCCGGGCCCAAGTTCACCAGAATTTCTGTCAGATGAAGCAGAAAATTCGCCGATTTATTTGCACCAGCAATCATCAGGAATCATAATTCATCATTGTTAGTATCATTGACACTGAAAACCATATTTTCATATATTTTCACTAGCTTACTCAGAACCGAAAACCATATATTTTACCTGATTCTGCAAAAAAAACATTCTTCATCATATTAACAGTTTAATCGTACTAACCATCATTAATCGTTTTTTAATGATATTTAACCATCATTAACCATCATTAGGCATCACTATTCTTCCAGTAAATCCCCCAAAAACTTCTCACTCACTAAATGGTTATTCTATATATATATATATATAAAGCTGGCTCTTTCCAGTCATTTTTCCCAATCTTTCACCATATTATATAGCCATATTAACCATACATATATTCGCCATCATTCATCACCATTCATAATCATCATGTCTAACCATCACCATCGCTATTCTTTCAGTATTTTCCCCCAGCGTTTTTTTCCATCCGCCGTTGGCGCCTTCGTTCACCGCGTAGCGCTTCGTTCGCTGCGAGCCGCGCCCAGGTGACGTGTCCCGCGCCCAGTGCGTCCTGCAGCGCTGCAGCGCGACGCTGCTGCGCTTGGCCCAGCGCTGGGCGCTGCGGCGGCTGCAGCAGGCCACGCAGTCGGAGCTGCGGGACGCGCGACGCGTGGAACGTTGGGAGGCAGGGAAGGATGGGAAGGGATGGAAAGTTGGGGGAACAATGGAAATCATATCCAAATATGGAGTAATATGAACAATATCTTGGGGATCTTGGGGGTACATGATATTGGATATAGTGGAGTATCATATGCAAATGTGGAATGTAATGATAAGCAACTTCAGAACCAACTAGCTGAAACTTGGGGGGATAATGGATGGAGTAGAGTGGCACACACACATACATATATATATATATACACATAATATGGGATATAATCTGAGATATGATGTGGGTCGCTGAATCTTGGTGTATAATGGGTAGAAGTGGGATTTTATAGATGGAATATAATAGGTATATAACCAACTTCACATGTGAGAAATCCTCCTTGAACTTCAGGGGAGGTCGAGTTGTCTTTTCACAACCAAAAGAACATTCATCTACCCTCTGGTCATTCGACATAGCTATGGAACATTCAACTTTTTCAAAAGGGACATCATCTATCTAAATGGGCCATGGCTTCCGTAGCAAATTGTTACACAGATGAGTTATTTTCCACCCTATTCCTAACGATAACTTGTTCAACTTGTTTTTGGGATGATATATATATATATATATATATATTATGGAGGTTTCCTAAAATAGAAGTACCCCTAGTTATCATCCATTTTAGTGGGATTTTCCCTTATAAACCATGCAGCTATTGGGGTACCCCCATTTGTGGAAACCTCCATATACGTCTATTACTATCCATTTGGCTTCACCCTCCTTCTTGGGCAATGTTTGGATTCCAAATTTCCTCATCTTCCATTTCACCAGGCGCATCTGGAATTCTTAGTGGTTGGCATCAACATCCACATTTAGGGCCTCAACATCTGCATTTCATCAGGCTATATTGCAGCTAAGTGCTAGTTGCAATCATGGCTAGAACATCACGGATGAAAATCGATGAGGTCCTACAAAAATCTGAGATTTTCCAGCTTTTCCAGCTTTTCGCCTTTGACACAGAGTACTTTCCCCGACTCAGGCCATGCTGCAGTCCTGGTCTGAAAAATCCGCGCTGGCCAACGCCAAAGAGGTGCGCACCGTTGCACACAGTTGGGCGCCTTGAGGAGTGGAAGAAAATGTACCACTTTGTACACTATGTACCTATGGAAACAGTGGTGTATAATGGATAATCACTAGAAACAGTGGTGTATAATGGATATTTTTCAATGAATATCTATCACCACATGGTTGTTTTTTGATCCATTTTCCATATTACACACTGTGCATCATGGATATTTGAAACATTTGCGCACACCATTTGCTGTTTCCATTGGAACATATACCACTTTGTAGGTGATTGGATAATTTGTACAGATACATCGTGGATAATTGGAAATATGCAACATATGACGGATGATATGGATAATATGAACTGTTCCAACAATGATTGGAACATATGATGGAAAATATGGAATAGATGATGGATGATTGGTGAATATTTTGGATGTGTATAATATATATATACTATTTGGAACATCACAATGATCGGAATATTTTTCAATATTATCAATATCAATCCACATTATCCATGTTGATTGGAATTTTTGCTGGATAATATGGACGATATGACGGATAATCGGCAAGGCAAAGTAAAGCAACCAGATACTGTCATACAACTCAGAAATGCAGTATTGATTGGTAAGATACGATGGATAATATAAATTAAAAGTATCATAGAATGGGGTGAAACCGTTGTAGTCATGGTGATTACCACCTAGTCTTACAAATTGAGGTTCCCTACAGGCTTCACAGAATTGGATGGTGGAGACAATTTGTAGGAAATCCTAAGGTTCCCCCCAAAGGCTTGGCATCCTCGCCGTTGATGCGGGGGTCTGACCCATTCTAGTCTGCCAAAAAAGTCACATTTTGTTGAGTCACATGTAATTTTTGCATTTTTTCCCCTTTGCACCCTTTTAAGTCAAAGCTTAAAATGCTGAAGGAGCAACACATCTCAATTTTCACTAAGAAACTTATCTACTTGGAGAACCTTTTCCTTTGCCAGCAGGGAGGCTATTTTTCAGGCCATGTGGACCCATTGTCTCTGGTTTCTGGTTGCTGGAGGCGCAAAAAGCCACGGCAGCCCAGTTCTTGGTTCACATGCTGGTGGCGCAAGAGAGGCACCGGGATGACATATTGGGATGACCAGCTGGCAGTGAGTCGCCGACATTTTGGTGTCCTTGGTGTCATTGAATGATCCAAAACTTGCCATTCTTGGGATGGTTGCCCCTTTTTGACTCATACCCAGCTGACCTAGCTCAACTTTTGGAGGATTCGATGTAGGTAGAACACGGTGAAGCAAATCCAAAAAAGGGCCATAGCTGAGATGATAGCTGATAGCGCTCAACATCAATGGTCGTTGACAACTTTTGTTCCTCTAGGATTGGTGGATTATCAAGTACTTTGGCCCACTGAGCCAAAAGTATGTATCCCTATAATCTATGGCGAATGTTTGTCATAGCAGTACATTCTCATCCATCCCAGCAACAAGAACATTACAAACAAAATGCGCTTCAAACTTATAGCTGTTTTGAGTTTCATCAGTTCCGCTACAATCCCAGAATTATTTGAACTGCCAAATCGCAGAAGATCCCATATTTGATGGAAGAAACAAGGTTTTCCTAGAGATTTTCCATGTCAGTAAACCAATTGATTGATACAAGATAGTGGACCGCTTTTTTGGGCCAGCACGAGTGACTGTGGCATCTGACCCGGCAGGCAGTGTTGCCTTGTAGCCGTGCAGCGTGTGGTGGCTCAAGTTGGTTATTGATTTGATTCTGGTTGATTGATCAATAACCCCAACATTGGTTATGGTTGACCAATAATCAATTGATAACCAATTGACAACCAATTGATAACCAATTGATAACCAATTGATAACCAAGAACCAATTGACCAACATTGGTTATGATTATTGTTGGTCCATCATTTGGTTCCTGGACGCCACATTGGTCAAAATCATAGACCCCCAACATGGAGTGAAATTGGTCCTAGCAAGTGACCAATTTCGTAGGTCCGTTTCGTACCCCAGTTTTGACCTATCCCGTTTCCGATCCTTTGTATATGACGTAATCACTTACTTCCTGCGGATGAAACAAGGGACATTGCTCTCAAACGTCAAAACATATGTGATTGGCGGGTTGGTGATGAGCTGTTTTCCAGCTTTGATGTTGTCTCTACAGATTCTCTTTCGTGTAAAGGTCAACGCTGCTTACCCCACCACAGATTTTCCCCAAATCCACCCAGGTTGGCGTTCCTCTGCCGTGATCCACAGCGTTCAGGTGGCTGAGTGAACCGCAAGGAGTGAACCAACCAGGAAATTTCCACATTTTTTCCGGCCCAAGATGGAGGATTTCACCAGGGCCACATCAATCTTGGCCAATGACTGATGGCATGACGGACCTCACCATTTTTATGGTAGTTTCGGTGATGGTTTTTATATGTCTTTATGGGACTCATCTGAAAGTTGGTGGACTCAGAGCCCACCTGGAACCCATAAATTGATGCATCTTCCGGCCGTGAGCAAAGTATGGAAAAGTTCAGGGCACCGAGGTGAAGATTTCACACGGAAGATAGAAGATCCATCTTCGGATATAAGATGAGTCCTAGCTTCTAGGGGGGTAGCCCAATTCTATGATTGATCAAGCTGCCCAGCGTTGTTCCAGGTGGCGGCGGACCGGAGGGTGGCTGCACACTGCGAATCGAAGCGGCAGCTCCGCTTGCAGCAGGGCTTGTCGGATGCCCCAGGGGAGTGCCAGAAGGGAACGGACGATGTCGGTGTCACCAAGAATGGGAGAGTCGGCCAACAGCGTTGGAACTAGACTCCTCTAGTCTCACAAATAGTGAGCATTTAGACTTAAGATGTCTTAAGATAGAATTTTCAGGGAATCTAAGGTGCGCATTCGACCGCAGTCACACGTGAAAATCAAGAACCTCTGCCAATCAAAGATGACAACGGGCAATTCCCATTTTATATCATATCCATTTATGTCAATGATTTTTCCATCAAAATCTTCAAATCCATAGGGGATTTCACCAGAATTGCTGATCGAGGTCTATCCTCAGCGGTGTCGTGCAACGCCGCTTGCAGCTCGCGCTTTCGCAGGCGGACAATTTCCCCATGTTCCGAAAATCGTAGATGGATTTCCAAGTGGGAAAGCCATTTCTATCCATTTCTTAGAAAAATTGAACACCAGTTAAATGATGTTAAATGATGTTAAATGTATATAATCATATATGAACTATACATGGATGGTTTTGCCGCCGCATGTCTCTTTGAGTTACAGGGCTATTTCGTTGAAGGTTTTGGACCCCTAATCCCTCCTTGCAGACTCGCTGTGTCGATACCTTTTAATTTTGGGTTTCATAGAATTTTTCCCCTAGACCAAAATTCAGCAAGTAGTAAACCCAACGTGGTCCCAATTAATCCTCATTCAACTAGTCAATAGGAAGGAGGGTGGATTTGATGTACAGTGAATCCATGATGGGCTCGATAAAAAGAACCGGATATTGGCATGCCTACACAATGGATATTTTGATACACAAAATGACCCATTTGGTGGGTTCATGATGGTTTTTAAAAGGTTTTTTGATCCATACCCAACATATTAAGCTTCTTGTTTCTAGATAAAGCCAACCTTTTTCATGGCAAATGCGTTATTTTTGATTGGCACCTAGCCTTTGGTATTTAAACATTGGTATGGAAAATAACCATGCTGAATATGTAAACTCTATACATGGTTGAGTTTCTACAGCTGTGTCAACTTAGCAGCACTTCTTCCCGAATTTCCAAACAGGCCGTAGCCTGTTTGGATGCGAGGCGATGCTGGGGCAATGGCGCGTTCTTCGTTGGCAACAAATGGTGCCGTGGGAAGTCGACATCCGTCAATTCTTTCTGAGATTTACGGGGTTTTTAGTTGGATAAACCCAATAGATTGAGAAAGTCTGGGTGCATTCATCCTTTGTTTATCTGAGATTTATTGGCAACTGGGCTTTTTTAGTAGGCCCAAGAAAAGGCCCATAGACCAAAATATTTCTTCACAATTTCGGTGGGTTTGTCCCATCCTTCCATATGAGACTGACATGTGTCATAACATTGGATATTTTGAACAGATTAGGTATGTTTGCGTGGTTACGGGGAATGATGGGGTATGAGGCAGATAGTTGGGGAAGTTTGCACTTAGAACCCACTTCAAACATAGCCGGACTCACACTTAGAAGCACTTGGAGTTCCAAGTGCACTACTTTTTCCATACCTCAGCGTTTTGGAGAATTTTCCAGGCTTCCAAGTCCGTGTCCGGCACATTTTCATCACATGCATATCAACCACATGTATGTTGTTTTGATATACTCATCTTTCACAGCGCTGATGAATTCCCAGGTGAAATCAAAGGTGGTGAAAACCTGACCCCAACTTGAAAAGATATCTATGATATCTATGACATGCTCAAATGGATTCAAATGGTAGAAATGAGGTATGATTTATTTATGATTTAGTATTGGCTTTGTCACTGAAGTCAAAATGACGATAAACTTTTTTTTTCTATGGAGAATTCACCTTAAAGCGACCGTTCACCTTGAAATTTGGACCCCCAAAATCCCGTTGCGAGCATCGGCTTGGTCTCTCTGGCAACCTGGGAATTGGAGACCAAACAAGGCCAACAAAACTAGCAACCATAGTGAGATAAACTTACCAAAATCATGGTACTTGCAAAAATCTCATTTTTTCCCGGTATCCCCAAAAAACGGTCAGTTAAGTCTTCAGACATTATGGAAAAAATCCGTGAACATCTACCATTTTTGCTGTAGCCACGACCATCCAGCCTTCACCTTCGGCAGGTTGGATCCTTGGACGCGTCCCTGGCGCGCGATCATCGCCGGATGATGGAGGATTCCCATGGGTTTCCCCAAGGTTTCTCCATGGTTTCTCTGGTTTACCTAAGATGAACATAGATAAACAACATTTGAGAAGCTTCGACCATTTCCAAGTTCGGAACGAACCAGAGATCCGAAAAGACATCATTTGTTTGTTTCCTTTCATCTCCAAAAATCAGGATTCAAGCAGCAAAAATGGGAAGCTTTCAACTCCGACAGAGGTTTGTGGGGAAATGGTGTATATCCCAAGATTGCCGGTTGGAATAGGGAAAATACACTTTACTTCTTTGCTGGGGGTCCCTCATTTTCCGACGTGGTAAGGGGAAACCCAGATGGTGAAAATGGCAGTTTTTGTCAAAGTTAGACACTTCACCATATTCAGATCATATTCACCAAGTTCCAAGTTGAACCCACCAAAATCCCAAGTTCACCAAGCATGGGATTTTTGGGGCGCAAAGGAGACGGACTTGCTTCGAAGTCAGCTGGTTCAGAGCCAGGATGAGGCGCACAGAATATGGAGATTGACCTGGAAAATATGGGACTGGACTTTCCCAAATATGGATTTAGTGCAAAATATCGGAGTTTTTCACAGCAAGATTGCTGGGTTAAATCATCCAAGTTATTAGACCATTTAGTATCGAAAGTCATGGTGACTTGGGGTTTTGCTCATAGGAAATCCATAATATGATAATCTGACCAAATCTGACCATATTCTCAGAATTCTGTTGATCCACAAATGGAGGTCTCGAATAGACATCAACATCATCAACCTTGGCCAGCCAGGGACCACACTAGCTACTCATATTTGCGGTTCCAGCTCAGTTGTTAAGCCCACCATCTTAGTTTCACAACTCCAATTGAAGTTCCAGCGGTTGCGTATAGCAAAGTGCGGTTGCAGTATGGCAGTATAGGATTCAGTGTTGTTTGGGATGTTTACCCTCAAATTATCAGCCAGAAAAGAATCTCAAGTCACGTGTGTTTGTACCATCTCTGGATGGATTTTCAGGACCATGCGAGGACATCGTAGTTTGTATAGATCCTCTTGAACCTCTTCAATGGTTCAACAACCAATTCCCCCAACAAATCTATGATAGGAAAGCCAGGTTGGTGGTATCCCATCCCACATATCAAGCACCAAGTTTCAGCACCCAAGGGTCAACGGGTGGCGTGGGTTCTCGTGCTTTGGAATTGTTGGACTGTTCCAGTTGGTGAGAATCCCCCCAGAGGAATGCTGGGATTGCAAAGCACCAGCCCAAACCATCACTTAACTGGTTGGTGGTTTGAGTCATACTATTTTCAACTGGTGAAATGGGATGATGATCCCCAATGAGCACATTTTATTGGGGATTCATCAACATTAAACTATCATTAAACATTCCAAATGCCATGGAGCACATCTTCCAGATATCCGTAAGCTATGGGATCCATAGTACATTTTCCGGATATTCATTTTCCAGATGTCAGCACATTTTCAACCATTCATAGAATTGGATGATGGGAAAATTTACAGGAAAACCCTATATTTGATAGATTTTGATAGTAAAAACCATGGTTTCCGGTTAAGATTTTCCCTTAAACCAATCCATTGAACCATAGTAAGTTCTCACCGGCCTCCTGGTCGCAGGCCTTGGCGCTGCGCACCTCGCAGGCGCAGGAGGCGCAGGAGGCGTTGCAGATGAAGCTGCAGGCAGAGGCACCGAACGCTGGAAGGGTGGAATGATTCATGAGGGATGTGAGCCATGGTCAATACTCACTATATGAATAAGGATCCAAAAATAATGGTTATTATAAATCCCATTAAATCACCATTGGATGACTAGCCCCGTTTTTAATGGTTATTAACCATGAGTATTGACCACAGCTCATGTGATGTTTCGATTTAGAGAACTAGATAGATATATGTTTTGTAGTCCTATCTAATTAGTTATTCTACACGTTACATAAATAAATAGGTACGCACATATATACGTATATATATATATATATACGTATATATATATATATATACATATATATATATTACATATAATATAATAATTTAATATATATATATAATAATAACAATATATATAGAAATACTTTACTTCAAGGAACGGTGGAACGATTGATGGGATGGGATGTATAATTCAACATCTAGAACGGGGATGCATATATGCTTAACGGTGAATGGCAACAAAGTGGTGATACAAACTGGTTGGTGATATGGATGGGAACGATCATCCTCCATGAAGTGGGAATCTCCAACCAGTAGAATGACAGTTTTTTTTTTAGCCACTGTTCAGTCAGATAGCTCTATATAGAGTGGATACAAGAGTTGCATTCAGTGTTGATGGCTTTAATTGGAAAATAGGTTTTTCACGACCCCCGATAGTAAGTCCATTTTTTAATTCCCTCCAAAAGTGGTATTTTTCATGATAGATGATGTTAGCTAGTGAGCAGTGATAGAAATTCTGGATGATTTGATGGGGATAGGATGGGTAGTCAACTAGGTCATGGCAGGTTCCAACCATGTAGCCGGGTAGCCCAATTCGGACCCGTAGCTATCTATGTATCTATATACACAATTACTCACACACAGGGGTAATGGTATGTGATTTGATGTGTATTTCCAGCGAATCCAACAGTTCAGACATATTCATTGATAGGGGTTATCAGCTAGTTGATTAGTTTTGGCCAGTCAATCAAATGGTAGACATTGCAACTAAGTATACCAATTTGTAGGGACGCAATACACACGAGAAATGGGTTGATTAGTGAAGTAGTTGGATTCTTCACCTGAAATAGTAGTCAATAAAAGTATTTCACTGCTGGTTTATTGGGCTAAGTGGGAGTCTATTCCTACAACTGATTGATGGGGATAGCAATGGGAGTCAAACCATCGAAGTTTGCAACTCGGTGGCGTAAAAACAAAGGCATCAGATCTACCATCTGGTTATGACTAACATAGCCATAGAAAATCACCATTTGTAATAGGTAAACCATCTATAAATGGGCCATCTATACCATGGCTATGTTAAATAACCAGAGGGTACTTCTACCATACTAAGAAATCCCCAACTAGGCTTATCAGTCGCACAGGTTTTGTGGGCCCCATGACGCTACCAGGAAGGGAGTAGGGACCCCATGACCAAGTCGTGACAATCTGCATAGATCCCAAGCACATTCGACTCCAACCCAAAAAATATGGGACATACCCTCTGGTTATGACATTCACAGTTCGCCATGGGATTTCGCCATGGCCCATTGAAATAGATGGTTTACCTATTAAACATGGTGGATCTTTCCATAGCTTCGGCTCAGCTTTGGGCTGAACCATGAGGCCAACCTGGAAATCTTGAGGAATGATTGTGCTGCACAGGCGAGACGGGGGAATCCGCGAGTGGGGACCTTAGCTGATCTCGATCTTTGCCAATTTTCAGCAAAAAGGTAACCATTCACTGGTTGGTGGTTTCAAACATTTTTTATTTTTCCAGAATAAAAAAGGGATGTCATCCTTCCCATTGACGAACTCATATTTTTCAAGATGGTTATTGCACCACCAACCAGTAAAGCATTTTCTCCCGAATTTGATTGCTGTGTTTGCTTCCCTAGATCAACTCGGTAGCCAGCCGAGCCAGAATTTCTGGACGACTTGACCCTAGACCCGGACAGTGATGGGTCTCAAAACCAGCTTGACTGGATGGGGAAATCTTCTATCTTTCGTCAGTACTAAGTGGTTGGTGGTTTGGAACATGGCTTTTATGACTTTCCATATATTGGGAATAGTAACCCCAACTGGCTAATATTTCAACAGAGGGGTAGGTATACCACCAACCAGCTAAGTATACCAAGAATCAATCAACAACTTAGATTTTGAATCCATCAGTTTGATGTTGAAGATGGACCAAGTTGAGGTAGCTTGTCTACGTTCGGATTCTTCCCGACATGTTTTTAGGTCGGAAGCATCCAGCTCTGAGCCGAGCTCCAACAATGGAGGATGCCCCATGTCACAAACGGGGAAAATCGGCCATATCGAGACATTGAGCGGAAACCCCGTATCCTCAGATGGCTTCGGTCTCCAATCCTCACTGTATGTCCCAATCCGAACAACCGCTTGATGCAAAGTGCAATGCCGAAACTGGACACAAAAACAACCACCTGGCCTCGTCTGCGAAAAAGAGATACGCCTTGCCACAATGGCCCGCCCTCCCCGATCCCCATGCTCTCTACGGCTTGACACGAGCTTTGAGGTCGCCTTGTGCATGCTTGGAATTTTTGGTGCTTCAATTGTCACCAGGATGGTTATGGGGTGCAATGTTTTGTAAATGTGGACAAACCAAGTGAGCTCAATTTCGGGACACAGTACACATCTTTGGTATTTTTTCATCATTTTCCAATGATAACTTGGGCATCAAGACTTAAGCCTGAGAAGCATTGCTCAAGACCTCCACCGTTGAACATTGGTGCTCAATTTTGACACTGCCAATACCCCATTCATGAAGTCCTTTTCAAATGTTGCAGCCGCTCATTTTTGAAAACTCTGGGTGAATGCAAAATGGTCTTGGGCCTAGGGGCCTTCAAAGAAGATAGGAACGTGACTTCCTACTATTTTGATCTGATGACGATTTACTCTTCTGTCCTATTGGGAATTTATGGATACAAAATCGACCCTTCCATTTGTCCTCAAAGTCAAAGTTTGGGAGTTATTTGAGTCATGAAAAACCAAAGTGTATTCTCCAGCCAAAGATTAATGTTTTGCTGAGCTTCTCCGACTCCAGCTGGTTGGCTGAACCAAACAAGTGACCCAAACGGACATCGTGATTTTGATCATTCGATATTTATTCCAAACAGATTGTCATGCCATAGTCATCCTCATCTTTATTTTTAGACAATATACATGTATATATAGTGTGTATATATGTAATATATAACAAATATGTCAGACATATATATATTATATTATATTATATTATATTATATTATATTTATACTGTATATATATATACTCTGTGTGTATATATATAATAACAAATATGATCCATTCCATTCAACACATCAAACACTGTTTGAACTCCGGGAGTTTCACCCCCAAGTCTGCTTCCACGTAGGCCTCGCGACTTCTGGACTTGGAAGATGCCCAAGTCTCCAAAGATCAGTTGGTGGAGCGGCTCAAGCACCGCTGCCACCAGGCCGGCAGGTTGCCACCAAAATGGCAGTTTTAGATCGGAAAAATGATGATTCACCAGCAGATTTGGGTTTTCTTCAGCTAAATTTTCAGGCATTTCAATTTCCGCTAAAACCTGGACTTTTCCCCAGCTTTTTTTTTGCGCAAGGATAGTTTTCACCACTGGTTTTCATAACGAGATTTTCTGGTGGAATGAGTCTGTTCGGAGTATTTGGGCAAAAAGTGAATCCAATGATACATGGTTTCACTATATTTCACTATGTTTCAATATGTTTCAATGGGATTTTGATGTACATGATATATCAGGAAATTGATTTTGTTTGGACAATCCAGTGGTCTTTCCTGGAATCAGTTTCCCCCGTACAAAATGATCATTTTGATTGTAGAAATGTTGCTGATCTCTCAGTGGCATTGATGGCTAAGGCTAGAATATCCTACCTTGAACCCATTTGGTTTTCAAGGGTTTGAGCCATGAGATAAAGGGCCAAGTGCCCCAAATAGGATCTGACTATCGTGAGTTTCAGGTCGAAATATTGTTGGTTGTCCGCACGAAATCATGGCATGAACCAAGGATGTGAGTCAGATCCTTCCCATGGGAATCTCCACCAATTGCGATGAAATGCCATGTCCTGCTGGCGTACCTAGAAATGGGGGGTCAAAAACTATTATTCTTATTATTATGACTATCACTTCATGATTATGATTTGATGATTCATGATTTCATGACTAAATATATTCTTGTGATTCCTTATGATTATGAGCATTTCACATATTTCACTATTGTGATTATGATTACCATCTGGTCATGACTAACAGTTCGCCATGGAAAATCATCACCATGCTTTTTTCAGTTCGGTAAAACATCTATTTCGACAAAAGGGCCATGGCGAAATCCCATGGCGAACTGTTAGTCATTACCAGAGAGTATCATCCGATCATCCCATTAATAGATGGTATCATTAACCATATAATAACCATATATTAACCATTATTAACAGTATATTAACTGTTAGTCATTACCAGGTTGGGTACCGGATGACATATTTCGGATGAGCAGTCCAGCCAGCCGCCCATCCCTTGAGGCCAAGGTGAAACGAGAAAGCTTCCACCACTACCAGGTGCATCCCACGATCCGAGAATAGCTGGTGAATCACCATAGTTAGCCTCTAGTAATTTAACAGTTTGCTATTGAAAATGGGTGATTTATAGCGAGTTTACCCATTGAAAATGGTGATTTTCCATAGTTATGTGGCTGTTTACCAGAGGGTAGTCCAACCAGTTATGGAAGAAGTCCACGAAATGGAGATTTACAAACGGGTTAGCAACTTCACTGACTATAATAGTAGGGGATGATCCTCCAGCAACTCAAAAATGGGTCACTTTTTTATGGGGACTTGAGCTGATAAGGGAGTGGGGATCGACAGCAATGACCTATAGAAGTAACATCAGTAATAGAAAAGGGCGTTTCATCAACAAGAACAATGACAGAAGCTCGAAATGATGCGGGGAATGTTTCCCCGATAGAGAGCGGGTATGCGCAACACTTCGTATTCGATCATTGATCCAGGTGGCTCACCATCTCCGGATATCTCAAATCCCTGAGAATGCTGTGATGTGCCACTTAGGCGTTCAAAGGTGTGGTATATCCTATGTTCTACCTGTAAGATTTGTCCCAGATATATCCCAGCAATTTCCCGCTCATATGTGTGAATTTGGAGAGTTTATGATGTTTATTGCATCATGTGGTACACCGGTACACCCAATAAAAAACCATCCCCAATATGAGAGCAGAAATGGGCTGGTATCAACTTTCGGATTGGTAAACACCACATTTTGTCTACCAAAACCCACCGGGCCAGTGCCACCCCACAAGGCATTTGAAGAACTTGGATGGAATAGAACATCAACCACAAGCCATGAGTGAAAATTATTGCTAAAAGGTCTCAAAAGGTCTGTACTTTCTGTTGCTTAACAAGGCTTGACACACCAATTACTCCCAATTTCTCAAAGCAACAACCGTGGCGCATGTCTGGTCTCAAGGCCAAAGATCTTCATCGCCAGGTCATCTGGGGCGTTCGAGATCGCTTTTTTTCCCCCCAAAGAAATTGGGTGAAGAAGTTCTGATGACACAGATTTCATATGCTGCGCACACACCTAGAAAATGCCATGACTATTCATGACTCATTTTCGACGAACTGTGTTTTCTTTTTGGGGTGATTTGTCTCGGGACAAGAACTCGGATAGTTCGTGAATGGAGGGGGGTGTCACTTTTGGTTCCTGGAGGAGGTGACAACTTTTTTCAAAGGGTTCCGTGTTCCACAAAGAAATGGCTGGAGGTTTCCCAATGGCTGGGGGTACCCCTTAGGGTCCCTAGCCCTAGTTATCATCCATTTTTGATTGGGATTTTCCATGAAATAAAGCAACTACTGTATTTTGGGAATCCATTTATGACACCCCCCATATGAACAAAGGTTACAAAACATGGAAGGTATCGCAATGTCACAAACGATCTCTTGTTTTAACCACTTTTTAGATTTCTTTCGGATCTCTTTCCGACTTTGCATCACCGGGAGAAGCATCTCAACTCCCTCAGAGTTCCCATTTGATTCTTGCAGCTGTACCTCCCAAAATGACATCATCCACAGATGACCTTATTCCAATTGGTTGTTGAGTAAGAGAGTGGTGACCCCCATATCAACAACCAACAACAACCAACAGGTGAAGATTGGATTGGTAAAAAGATCTATGATGATCTACGGTTAACATGGTTTTTGACACCAATTGCAAGGTTGCTTCAACCTATTGTAGGTAAATGTTTGTCACAAGGGGCTAAATAGGTGATTTGTCCCCTTACCACATTTACCTCCCTGTATCTGTAGCCAGGAACACCCCGGAACTATGGTAAAGCCTGAAACAATACTGCTTGGTTTGGAACATTTTTTACTTCTAAATTTTTCCATTCAGTTGGGATTGTCATCCCAACTGACGAACTCACTCCATGATTTTTCAGAGGGGTAGGTATACCATACCACCAACCAGAAGATCTCCCTGAAACCAACCGAGTGATTTCGAGTCTGTCCACCATGACTTTGCCAACTGTCACAGGTCATTTTCCACGCCTGGTTGTCGGTCTCGCGGCAAGACTTGGCCTTGGAGGCGCCTCGCGGATGTTCCAAGGATGCAGATGTGACATTACTATGGAAAACCACCATAGAAATAGTGGATTGTTCCCATGAAACATGGTGGATCTTTCCGTATGTCAAATTACCAGAGGGTATTTCTGTTCGGTGTTGAAAAAAAATCTTTATCTGATCAACATGCTGGGGATGCTGGGGAGACGCCGCTCTGTTTATTTGGGTTTTATCGATGAGCTTTTGAAAAGCGTTCCCTAAAAATCAATGAACTAATGAACTGTCATCCCTTCCCCCTAATACTAGACGCACCCCAGAGAAAACATGGTTTGATAGGGGATTTACATGGATTTACTCCGTTTTGGGACCTAACAGCGGGTGTTTGCTGTTAGGGGGATGGGGTTAATATGGATCATATAATCGTGTATGCTTTTACTTCTCCACCCGGATTTCAAGATGGATCGAAGTGACAATGTTAAGGCTGTCTCCGAAGGCATCTGATGCCAAGGAGGAAGAGAAACCAGAAGTAACTCCATTCTTTGGCGGTAATCTCATTTTTTCATTATCACATTTCACATTTCCTTACCATCAATGACTGTTTCATGATATTCCCCACTCCAACACAAATTTTAGGGCGTAACATTTTTTTTCAGACACACCAAAAAAATGGTGTGTTTTCCCCATTCAAATGAGGCAATTTGCCAATTTCATAAGCCAATTTTTCATAAGCCATTTCAACGACCCATTCGAGGGTCATTTGACATCATCCTGAACCTCGAACGTGTGGAGATGGTTTATTATCCCATCATTCAATATTCCTACTATAAATCTGGGATATAGTCTATAGATGTCTATATGGCATATAACGGCATTAATCGTCTATAATATCCATATATAACAATAAAATCCAATATACTCCCATAGAATTTTATAATCCATGATATTCTCCATGGAATATCCTATGTCCGGTAGGTGAATCCCACCTGAATTCACCATGGAAATTTGCCCCTTGCCTGTCGTCGTAGAGGCCAAGAAAAACGCGGGCGCTCATATGGCGCTCCAGATTTTGGCAGCGCTTGCGAGGTCGATGGCGAAAGTCCATGAATCAATATGCGGCCGTTTTATTTAACATGTACATAGCATTTAAAGTGTACATATGTGTATCAATGGATTGGTTTTTCTGGGACAATTGAAACCGGAAAGCCCCATACTTAATGGGAAAATCTATGGTTTCCTGTAGATTTTTCCTTAAACCAATCCATTGAGTGTACATTTATTAACCATATTTATATTAGGGATAATTGATTGATTATATGGGAGTATATGAATTTATTAAATATGGTATATGATTTATATCCCATTTTGGCTCAAGTGTTTGGCCCTGTTCGCTTTTCGCCTCCACTTCTTAGTCTTTGTGAAAATTAAGATGAATTGGAGGTTTTTACCACCTTCGCTTGCACTAGCATCATCCTCTTCAAGCTCGGGCTTGCAATTTACAGTTGACGTGATCCTGTATTTCGCTCCCTGACTTGTTGGTGGTTTATACGTGATCTAATCTTAACTGGTTTCGCCCTGGATTATTTCACGCTCTTCCTCTTTGCTATTCTCTGACCCCTTCCTGGTGATCGGGCTTTCATGAGATTTGCGATCAATTTTGTATTTGGCTTGTTTCTCATCCTTGTGGACTTTGTGCACCTCTTCGAGGAGGTTCCTGCGGAGTTCTATCGGCAGTACGACTTCGGCAACAAGGAGACGGGCTTTGAGACGGCAGCGAGCTTCTGCGCGCAAGCAGTGGCCCCTCCATCGCAAAGGTTTCCGTGTTCGACGACAATTGCTGAAAATCCATCGAACTTTGCAGCACCATCATTCCACGGATCAACATTTTTTGCGCCTCATCACCAGCGCAATGACCGACACGACGCAATGGAGGTGTTTGAATTGCAGGCAACTTCGAAAGCACTCAGCGACGTATTGCTGCAATCAGCCTTGGCAGAACGTAATTGACAGATCGTACATCGATCAGTCCAAACAGGGTCAGGGACAGACCGACCCTTATGCACACGATTGGAGACAAGATCAACCATGGGGGCAACAATGGCGCTCGAATTCACCTCGACAGCGAGTGCAGTCTCCCAGACATCGCAAGGGCAAGAAGCAGAATGGCAACTCGCCACGAGGCCAATCACGTGGCCGTGGACATGGGCCTCCTTCTTCTGACCAACAGCCAGGCAAAGGCAAAGGCAAAGGCGACTTTCCTCAAGTTCCTCAAGCACCCTTGCCTCCACCACCTATGCCGTGGCCAGGTTACATGCCAATGGGCCAAAATATGCCTGTGATGATGCGACAAATGGCTCAGATGCAACCCATGCAGATTGCCCCCGCCAGTACAACGACTACAATGCAATCGATGCAGCATCCGCCAATGCCAGCTCCTACCATGACTCCAGAGCAGCAAGCCAGAGAGCAGAAAATGCAGGAGTTGATGGCCTACTTGAAGCGCCGTGGACCAGACCTTCCACAGGATGTTTCCCAAAAAGTCCACGAGTTCTCCAAGAAGGATGGAGCACAAGCAAAGAAGGGTCTGCAAACAGCCGCAAAAGCCTTGGGCGAAGCCAAAGACACCTTAGAAGCAGCTCTCCAGGCACGTACGAACCTGATATCATCATGGAACACTTTCCTGACAGATGCGGTTCGTACATGGCAAGAGTACGGCCACCTGTTTCAAAGTCAGGAAGCCGAGCATCAGGAGAGGATTCAAGCTGCTCGAGAAGTCTTCACTTTGGCAAGTGGACGAAGCGAAGTCTGCTCTTGGAGAAGCCATCGAGGTGAACGACGTCGACGACGAGGAGGATCTTGCTGGCCCATCGAATGTGGCTACGTCAGAAAAGATTACCGAAAGTATGCAGTTCCTGACGGCATCACTGCATCAATTCCAGCAAAGAGCAGGAGAAATACATGTGGAAGTTCAGTCATCACTCAAACGCCCCAGACTGACATCACCAGAGTCCATGGATGCCAATATGCCGCCTCCCAATGCAGAAGCTTCTGGAGATGGAAGTGCCTCTGCAAGTACACCTGCTGCTTTGCAGCCTTTTGGTGCGGCCGGTCGTCAATGACTGAAGTGTATGACGGCCCATGGCCAGTTTTGGTTGAGAGTGCGTACGGCACTTTGCCCTCCATTCTCAAGTGGACTCACAGTGTTATTCATGAATGGAACTTCAAATCCGAATGGCAAGCCAGAGAGAATGCTAGAGGGCTAGCTTCTGAAATGGCGCAAGACGGACTTCTCACCAGTTTATCGGTGTTTCCGTCCGGCACAGTTCCCGCCAAACGGAAGAAGTCCTGCAAATTTGCGACCTTTGCATTCGACCAACCCGATGAGGTGAATTGCGTCAGCCCTGCAGTGAACGTTCCGGGCATTGTTCAATACAAACCTGATCCTGCAGCTGGCGCCCGAGTCCCAGATCCACCTGGGCCTCCACAAGAACATTCAAATCATCATGGGCATCACGCACATGGACGAACATTTCTTAATCGTCCATACTGGCAACAGCAAGTGTGGCAACGATTACAGGAAGAAGGCGTTGAGGACGATGCTGATGAAGGTCCAGTTTTCTTCATGAATTCATACTTCATCTGCCACGCCACCCATCGTCATCAACACACGGGAAAGAGAGATGAGGTTTATTTGGGAAGATTAGCTGACCCAGCGCTGCCGCTCTTGGTGTATTTGGTTACGCCAGAGCCACCCTTTTCCATCCAGCCTGGGACTGTTGGCACGCTACTTTTGATCCAAAATCCTCACCCATTTCGTGCGGCATGTCTTGTCACTGTTGTTGAACCTGCTCTACCTCGACTCCGTGTCACAGAGATTGCGCACTCCTTTGACATTGTGGTGCCTTTCCGACACATCCTATTTCATGCTGGTGTTGCAAGCCCTATGTGATGAACGCCGGGCACAACATCTTGGTGATTGTGAGATTCTTGTCGGTAGGAGAGCACTTCCTCATGGACAACCTGTTCGACTTTATGAAGGAATGGGCCTGACAATCGACATTCCCCCGCCTCTACTGCAACAAGAATGGAATCAACAAATTCTCAACCATTTTCAAGCCCAAGTCACCGACACATGGCAAGAAGAACACGATGATGCATCGCTCCTTGCGCACTCTGCCCGACCACCGGCAGTTGACGTACCAATCATGGACAACGATGACATTGCGCAAGACCCTGCAGAATTACCGCCTCATGAAGATTGTGGCAATCCCTCGTCCAATGTCTCCTCAACAAGCTCAATGTCAGAATGCTCGGAGATATGGCGAGACACATTGATCTTCACCTTTCAAGAGCTACCAGTTTTGCTGCAGCTTCCCTGGCATGATCGTCAAGAGATGCTCCGCCAAATGCAAGACGCACTAGCTTCTGATTATGATCGTATTGTCTTAATCCATCATGTTGGCAGTGCTCCTGAAGACATCCATCATGCTGAACAAGAATGCCTTGTCGTCGAGATGGCCTCATCTCCGCCCTGTTCGCCCATCATGCGATTGATTTTGGTTGACATCGAAGTATACCCTCCCAATGAACATCAGCCGCTGATTTTCGGGCGTAGACCCGTTTGGATGCCACAGATTGCCAATCAATAGACTGACCGTCTTTCGCCTTCTTGGCATTGAGGACCATTATCAAATCAATCCTTCACGAGGGCACCTCTGGTTGAACAACATTTGGATCTCCCATGACGATGCGCTGCCTCTGCACTTTCTTCATGGTGATTTCCTTGCAGCGGTCATTCAAGACGCACAAGCTTTTTTTCATTGAAGAAGGTGATGACACCTCATTATTTCAGGGACATTGTCGCGAAGACCCTGTTCCTGTCATTCACCATGCACGACATCATGTGCAAATTCAATCACACAGCAGCGAAGTTGTCTTTGGTGCATCATGTGCCTCAAGAGCCAGCACCGGCCTCTTCCATTACTACCACAAAGCACACTTCACGCAATGATGATTGGCTTTTACCAGTTGGCATGTCTTTGGTGCAACAAGCACGACAAGCTACTGCTGATGAGCATCCTGACGTTGAATGGAGGACGTGGCATCTTTGTGCTCATGTCCGAACCAGGAGCGAAGACTCGCGTCCTATACGCTTCGATGTCGAACAGCATATGTGGCTTCAAGACCTGCAACAACTGTGGCAAGATCAATGGATTCCCAACATTGCTGCCCGAATTATCATAGTTGAGCCAACACCACCAAAAGCTCCCTATGAACATCATGTTGGACATATCCTGATCATTCAAGGAGATCTTCCACACCATGCACCTGTTTTGGTCACCACTGTTTTTGCGTCCGCAATTGGACGCCGCCATTCTCATTTGGCTTGCTTTCTTCCACAGTTCTTTGAACCAATGCGATTGCTCCAAATGCTCCGCCTGGACCGCATTTGTCAACATCGAGGTTGCCATGTTAGCTTACATGGGCATCAAATACCTCTTCAGGGCCTCGGACAGGTGGCAGATGGTGACCATATTCAAGTCCATGTTCCAGCTCGTGATGTACTTGGCACATCTTTGGTCCAAACTCAGGTTCAACGACGACATGAAATTGCGATGCGTGCTGACCATCGTACGGATCCATGCAGTGCGTCATGCCAAGACGCACTTGAGCTTCCACAAGTACATGGTGATACTGAACAGTTTGTGTTCGATCCTGAGACTCCTGCCTTGGTACCTGGGCGAATTACCATGACTGGACAATCTGAATTCAGTCAGGACCTTTACAATCAATGGTACCAATCAGCATTCACTTGGGAAGGTACATACCATCATGCGTAGTGCTTACTTGGATGGTAGATCAGACCTGGGCACAACCTCATGGTACTCTCCCTCGTCCAGTACGACTACATGATGATTACAATGCTTGGGAAACACGTATTCTTCAAGCTTGGCAAGATCTTCGTGACCAAGATGCTCCGTATGAGTTTTATCTTGCTCACCCAACACCGCCTACCACAGACAATACTGTGGTCGCTCATGTGGTGCTTGTTCAACGACCGCGAGATGACTGGATCACCAGTGTCGTCACTTGCTTTGACCATGGCTTAGATCCTTCTCACATGTCACAAGCGGCCATCACCACGCATGCCTACATTTGGCTTGAGAACTTGCTTCGAGTCCTCAGCTATTTTCATGCGTGTGTTGGGACAAACCCCACTCACAGGTGTCATGCCTGGCATGGGCAGATTCCATTGACTATGGATGCCCCTTTAATTGGCCGCAGTGGTTACAGCATCACAATTCAAGTCCAACCACTTTACAGCACTGCTTCTGGAGATGAAACTCATCTTCTTCAGCAATCCCTTATATCTCAGGGACAGCCTTCTCGGGAGCGCCTAACAACTGATGCGGTGGCTCAAGCTCAGTGGCCCCGAGAAGAGCGCAGCTTTGAACGTTGCCAGTCTGCATGTTCGTTGCAACTTCAGAAGCTGATTCCTTCGCCAGCAGTCATTCGAATTGACTTTCAGCCGGTGATACATGTGCGTGACATCATTTTCACATTGGATCTCGGCATCATTCACCCACGAGCCAGTGTTGTCAAATGGCATTCAACTACGCAGGACGCATTTGATACCATTTCGGACTGGCATGGAGAAACACCAACAGGACTCTCCTTTTTTACAGATGGATCTGCAGCTCGCCTTCATGATGACAGATGTGCTTCTGCAGCCATTGTCTGCATTGTTCACTGAACTTGGAGACCGATTTGGAGGCTTCAGATGCTTTGACACAAGTGTCAAGGGTTTTGCCCCACATGCAGAAGCAGCAGCAGTTCTCATATCTGTTCTCTGGGCTATCCAATTTTGCGAGACAATGCCGGCATGACTGCGAAGGGTCAATGGTTCGCCAAAGCTCATGAGCAAATGCAGCACACCACCAGGGCGCTTGTCCACTGGCTAGAGGCTCGACATGCAATCCGGCCGCAATGGCTTCATGTACCTGCCCAATCCTGCCCATACTGGCCACCCCTGGAATGAAGCAGCAGATGCTGCAGCGTGGGCCGCTGTCTCAAAATGGGTCACCTAAATAGACTTTTCAATGCTCATTGAACGTCTTGGCGCCGACAACTCTGCAATTGCGTGGTTATGGCTACTTGAATACGCCGAGCATGCACATCCAGCATATCCCCTAATGAAAGATGGCGTCATGCAGGTAAATGCTTCAGTCGTTTTACAACAGACACCACATGCCGCTGGTCATCCTTACCATGCCAGTCGAGACCAAGCTTGCACATCCCTTCAGGAAGTAGCCTTCAACTTAACCTGCGCTACAGCCAATGTGCTCACCTTGTACCAGAACAAGGCTGAACATGGCCGAGGGCTCACAGCACGAGCTGAAGCTTTACTGCGATCCTTCGCCAGTGAGAACGTCATGGTTGTTGGAGTGCGCAAGAAACACGCTCGCAAATGCAGGGCCACACGATATGTCTTGACTACCATATTCTTGCTTCACCAGCCACGTCCAAAGGTGTTGGAGGAGTGCAACTATGGGTGAAACGCAAATGGAAGACCTCTCGAGGAGACATCAGCATTTCAACTGCAGATCTGCGCATTCTCGTCGCTGATTCACAGTATATGCTGGTGAAACTCTCTCATGATGAGCTACGACTGCTTTTTCTAGTTGCACACGCACCAAAGGGGCCTGCATTTGAAGCTGCCACAGCATATTGGGATCAACTCAGCCATGCCATACCTGCATCCATGCGCTCGTGGCCTTTGATTGGCCTGCTTGATGCCAATGCCCGCGTTGGATCCATGACGTCCCATGCAAGTGGCTCACATGGACAAGACCACGAAAACATTGCAGGAGAGTGTTTTCATCAATGGCTTCATGATCAATCCCTCTTCCTGCCGCAAATGTTTGCAGAGTATCATCATGGTGATCATGACACATGGACACATAGCTCCGGCACCACGGCGCGCCTTGACTACATTGCAGTGGATCAATCTCTGCGACATGACAAGATTCCGGCATTGCAAATGTTGATCTCGCCCTTCATCATGCTGATCATTGCAGTGTTCAAGCCAGCATCCCGATTCGGTGCCAAGTCGCAGAGCCTCAAAGATCGAACTCTTCCTCTACCACAACTCCATGTATGCCTCACAATTTCTTGGGCTTGCGATGTGCACTCACATGCTGCCAACATACAGAAATGGATGCAAACATCTCAACCTCAGCGAGGAAAAGCCTATTGTCGGAAGCATCATTTGCGTGAGTCCACTTGGGAATTGATCCAAGCAAAGCGTTTCCATTGGAATCGACTTCGAACTTCGTCGAACTCAACGACATAGTGTCCTTCGTGAAATGTTTCAAGCCTGGCGAACCAATAGAGTTACTGATGAGATTGCAATCTTGCGCCCATGGATGCGTCTTGCCGATAGTGCCATTGCTCTTCACAGTTGGCAATTCCATCGGCTCTGTGCCGAAGTGACGCACGCAGTTCGGCAAGACGACAAACACTTCTATGAGGAGCTTGCCTCTGAACAAGGAGCTATTGCTGCTGACGAAGGTCTCTCAGGTTTGTGGAGGAAGATCAAACACCTACTCCCCAAAGGGGTTGCAAAGCGGAAAGCCAACATTCGCTGCACGGGCCCACAGGTGGATGACCTTGCAGCCCACTATGCACAGCTTGAAGCTGGACAAGAGGTCGCATATGACGATCTACTTCAACAATGCGCCCAGCGGCAACATGAGGCCCAGTTTGATCTTTCTTTGCAACTTCACCTTTCTGAGTTGCCCACCAGGGTCGAAGTCGAACAACTTTGCAAGCTTGCCAAACGCCGAAAGGCACCAGGCCTTGACGGCATTCAAGCAGAACATCTACAAGACTTGATGGCTGCTCATTCAGATGTTTTCTTTCAGTTGCTCTTCAAGATGTGGACCGTTTCGGCAGAACCCTTACAATTCAAGGGCGGCTACATATGCTCTATAGCGAAAAAACATGGAGCCCTCACCGCATCTGGTATGAGGGGAATATGCTCCTGGACGTGTTAGGCAAACTCCATCACAGCCTTATGCGCCGCAAACTGTTACCATGGGCATCCCAGAACCGCATGGAAACACAGTTTGGAGGCTTCAAAGGCTAACAGACTGTTTTTGCCTCTTTGCTTCTCTGCAGTTATGCCAGAGTTGTAGAAGCCAAACACGCCTCTCTTGCCATCATTTTTGTGGATGTCAAGAATGCCTTTCACGCTTTTGCAACCTCTTCGCAGTTGCCCGCAAAGCTGCAGCAAATTCTTGTGGCTGAAGGCCTCGACGCAGACCAACTGAGAGCGGACATTGATGTCCATGCCAGTGCATTCAATGATGCTCCGCCAACAACTGCCAGACTAATCAGGGATGCCCACTGCGATACCTGGTTCACATGCCCAGGCTTGCACAAATATTTTGAGACAACCAGAGGATCCAGACCTGGTTCCCCAATCGCAGATTTGGCCTACAATATTATGACAAGTGCCCTGCTTAAGGAGTTACAATTTGCACTGCACCAGCTAATGCCTTTCACCCACACTCGCCTGGGTTGATGACATAGCCTTACCACTTCCATGCCTGCAAGCCGATGGCTTAGATGATTTGATTGTCGACGCCATGCGCGAAGTCCATCGCATCTTCCGCAGCTATTACTATGGGCTGCGCCTCAACTGTGCTGCCGGCAAGACAGAAGCCATCATTCAATACCGAGGGCACGGTGCTCCGGCACGGAGACAAGCCAGATTCATTGACGGCTATGGTTGCCTTGACATTCCAGGGCATGAATCTCTGCACATTGTCACGCAGTATTTGCATCTGGGGATCGCTTTTGCCCAAAGTTGCGATCTTCAACAAGACCTTCGCATCAAAGTTGGCAAAGCCTGCGCTGCATATCGAAGTATGGGAAGAAGCATCTTCTTGAACAGACATCTTGACATTCCGCTCCGTTTGAAACTCCTTGATGCTTTGATTCTTCCAATTATTTTCTACGGTAGTGGCAGCTGGCCCCTTTTGACTGCGCGCCAATTCCAGCACCTCTCCTCCATCATCACAAAATGGCAACGACAAATTGCCGGAGATGGGTTCTGGAAAGATGATACTCTTACTGACGCAGAGTTTCGGGCCCGATGGCGTATTCCACCACTGGCTGTGCGTCTTGCCAAACATCGTCTGCTCTTCTTGCTGCAGTTACACAAACATGGACCACGGTCTGGGACTTTGTCACGGCTGAGGACGACCTGTGCCGCTCTTCTTGGATTGATGCAATCAGGCATGCATTCCAATGGCTCGGCACCATGATTCTAGATTTTCCAGCCCAGGAGTGGGCTTGTGCTGAGATTCTACAATGGGTTCAAGACGCTCCTTCAGGGATGTCAAGTCAAATTCGACGTGCTATAGCCAGATACTTGACGCAGGAGCAAACAATCCACCATGTTGCTCATATGCACAGAGACATCAAACAAGTGTGTCAGCAACATGGCGTTGTTTTGATGATCCATCTACACCTCTTGCGGATGGACCTCTTCTGGATGTTTTCTCTTGCTCAACGTGCTCCAAGAGGTTCTCTACCATTCAAGGGCTTACAGCGCATCGATGGAAGCTGCATGGCCACATCTCTGAAGAGAGGCGATTTGTTTATACTGGGGTTTGTGAAGGGTGTCGGAAGTGCTTTTGGACCTCCCAACGTCTTCAGCAGCATCTTCGATATTCCAAGCGCAAGGCCAACGGATGCTACTGGTGGGTGTCTCAACATTTGGATCCGCTTGAACAGCCGGAACCAGTTCTTATGCCCGACATCTACCGGGGCCAACATCGACTTCCTTGTGTTGCAGTCGCCGGTCCGTCATTACAAGAAGTTTCTACTCGATGGAGTCGTCAACACCATCGTGAATGGGCAATCTGGCAAGAAGAATGGCGGCACCAGGGCTTCCCTCAGGAACTCTCGGAAACGCTCTGTGACGCTGTCCTCGAAGCCATCTCAACAGCTGCATTGACTTGGTGCTCTTCACCTACAGATGATCTGACATGGATTTGGTGCGAAATTGTCGAAGCCTACAACCAAGATGATGTGCAGCATTCCCAAGCGATCTGGGCATTTGCACTTTGGGGCAGAACAGCCATGTACGACATCATCGACCAGGTCGAAGACATCGACCAAAAGCTGCTCATTGAAGAGCAATACATGCAGTTCATTTATGAGCTCCCTGTGGCCAGCCTGCTGGATCGTTTGGAGCGACTACATCGAGCCGCACCACCTCACGTACCAATGCCTGAAGCGCCATCAGTGCACCGTGATCAACGACGACCGCGTGCATCAGAGCCCTTTCGCAGCGCCTATGACAACAGTGCGCAATTGTTAATAGGACTAATAACAGACCCTGAGGTGCTTTCATGGCCAGCTCAAAAGGGCGTGCCTGTTTGCGAACTTCCTGATGGCCGTCGAGTTTTGATCATCCTTCACTTATTCTCTGGCCGTCGACGTCAGGGAGATTGTCACGAGTGGGCAACACAGCTGGTTTCGCAATATCTACCAGGTTTTGACGTTATATGATGCTCTCCATCGATACCGCAGTTGGTGGAACGCACTGTGACCTCCTTTCTGGCCCAGGCTTGGAATCCCTCTTGAGGATTGTGCAACATGGCATAATCACTGGATCCTTATCAGGGCCATCTTGTGAAACCTGGAGCGCTGCGAGGCATCTCGAACCTCCCCCTGACTTGCGAGTTCGGTGGCCGAGGCCGCTTCGGTCTTCTGATCGAGCGTGGGGCCTTGCCGTTCTCACCCATCGCGAGTTGCAACAGTTGGCTACGGGCAGCGCTCTGATGTTATCAAACCTCAAAATCGAGCTTGCTGTCGTGCTTCATGGCGGTGCTGCCTTGCTTGAGCATCCTGAAATCCCCCGAGAACCAGGACTTTGCAAGTGTTTGGCGCACTCCACTACAACATCGGATTTGTGGCGCCGCACCAGGGCATCAACGCCTTCACATCCAACAGTGGAAATATGGCGCCGCCGCCGTGAAACCAACACTTCTTCGTGCCATGGGCCTACCACGCTCCGCGACCATCATGCACGACCAGATCATCCCAGGGCTGAGCAAACCCACCAGCACTTTGGCCGGGCGGGACGCTCAAACAGGGCAGTTCCGGACAGCATGTGCCAAGGAATACCCTTCGGGACTCTGTCGTGCTTTGGTAGTGACCCTGTTTTCAGGTCTTGCAAAGCGAACACAGTCCGAAGGGATTGTTGTTCGTAATTTATCCCAGCTCGAAGAGCGGGATAGAAAATGGCTAGACTGCGTGGCTCATCCGCCACCAGTTTTTCTAGCGACTTTTTGCCCGACTACCAACCAAAGCGTTGCTAGTCCCCGCACTGCGGACAGTGTGCATGTCAGCACGGGCCACGGGACCCTACAGCTGCAGAACGGAAAAAAATGTACATACCATTTAAAGTGTACATATGTGTATCAATGGATTGGTTTAAGGAAAAAATTACAGGAAAACCCCATATTTAATGGGAAAATCTATGGTTTCCTGTAGATTTTCCCTTAAACCAATCCATTGAGTGTACATTTATTAACCATATTTATATTAGGGATAATTGATTGATTATATGGGAGTATATGAATTTATTAAATGTGGGATATGATTTATATCCCAATATAATCCCATCATTCAACTGATTTACTGTATATGGGATATTGGATTATATGGGAGTATATGAATCTAGATTGAAGTCCTATCGGAATACTACATGATGAGTGACTGTGATGGGCTGTGCTAAGAATTGCCATTTTGGAGCCACTGGCGCTCAGAATTTTTGTGTGTGGGGAAGGGGGTCACTTTGAGTATGACATGTGGATGAACTCTGGATAAACTGAACATTTTTATGGAGAACTCTTTAAACAAATTGTGGTGATTGAAACCAGACATGGTGCTTTGGGTGACTGTTACGAAAAGTCTGAGCAAGTGTGTGTGACACCTGGAAATTGGAACTGGCAGATTGTTGCCGTACAGTAAATGTTTAGGTATTGCTTTTTGAAATCTCAAATTTTCACGTTTTTTTTTTGGATCTTAGATCTGTAATTTGTTTTGGATGTTAGATTTGTAGCTTTTTGGAGATTTGATGAGCAAAGGCCACAGACCATGGGAAATCCTGATTCCAGATGATTACTCTCTTTAAATTGGGTTTGCCATTGCTATGTCTGTTCCTTTATCAAAGGGTACATATTGACTATTGCCACTTTACCAACAAGACCCGGGATTTTTTTTTGCATATTAGAAACGTTAGGAGTCACCCAGACATGGTGGTCGATTGGTACTTAAACTCGAACTACCACGCAGGTACCATCTATTTCTTGTTTTTTTTGTAGCCCTTGAGTTCCATACAGGGACACTCATGAAATGGATAGTCACTGGGTTGATAACAGCAGATAGGAGACCATGGTTTTGACCATCGGAATGTGGGTTTTTTTCTGCAGTGGTTCTCTTACTGTAATCCAATATAGTTCTGGTACATAGGTGTTACACTGATTGCATGAAGCTGTGCTCATATCATTTTTTTTATTGGTGAATACCCATCTATCGGTGTGCCGTATGCCCCCAGGGCCTAGGGACCCAAACATCAACAGATCAAAAACAAGACCAATGTTTCTGGGAGGATGTCAATTATTGGCGGGGTGAACCCAATTCCCATCATCCCCAATGTTTTGTTATCAGTGCGTTAGTATCATTTGTGTCATTATTTTTATTCTTTTGTAACCCATTGATAGTGACTATATCCATCAGCAATCAATTAACGGATCTAGTGATGGTTTATGATTGAGTGAAACCACCAATAACTAGCCCATCAATAATCACCAAACTGGTGAATGATTGAGGTTACCATCTTACCCGAGATCTGGGTCCCATCATTGCTCGGCTTGGACGGTAGGCACCGTCTAGGTGATGCACTTCAGTGTTCCTCGGCGCGGGGTGAAGGCCCTCCCCTCTTTTACAAGTTGAGTTACAACTTCCTGTAGTTGTAGATATGGGGATTTTCATAAATAGGGGTACCCCAAAATAGATGGTTTATATACTGGAAAATCCCAAACAAAATGGATGAGAACTATGGGTACCCCCATTTTAGGAAACCTCCATATATCTAAAGGCTAGTTGGTGTTAGTTGTAAATCAACTTATCTAGGGGACCCCTTCCTATAGTGAACGGTAGGTTAATGTTCTTCTTTGGGAAAATTCCATGGAGGATTATGAATTATGATATCCAGTTGCGATATTGAGAAAGGGTTGGAAAACCAACCAGCAAACAAAAAATGATCATCTGGAAGATGTGATGGTCTATTGCTAACAGCTGGGGTTATTGCCGCTGACAAAGGAGGGTACTGCCAACAAACAAGGGGGTGCGTACTATTCCTTCAATCACGGATATACCCTGAAAAACTGGATGGTTTACTGCTAAAGATAGCCAGGTAATCTGGTTCCCAGGGCTCTAAATTAGTAACTCACCAGCAAATGGGAATTTGGCCACTGAAAATTAGTAACTCACCAGCAAATGGGCGAAATCAATAGGGTACCTCTTGAAGATGGGACCAGTTGTGGGTGTCTTCTCTGAGGCTAGCAACATGAGTGGTAAATTGGATAGAGGCCCTTCGAGGGCAATGGAGACTACATCGCTGCGAAAGCTATGTCGATGATAACACGCTAATACAATCTAATACATACAATGTGAGGCCCCCCAGTTATAAGTTGGTTTATAAGCCCCAGTAACTATAGTTATAAGTACCATAAACCATAGTGAATTTGGAGTTATTTGCACCAACTGAACGCTATCTTGGGGGCCTCACATTGTAGATATTCACTGAGGATGTGTTTCAATTCCATATTCTCGTTGATTGACTTCGGTTATTGATGCTGCCCAGCTCTGGGTCAAAATCCACCGCGAACTTGGAAGTGCTTCTCAGGTGGTATGTGGCGTGTAACTTGTAACAATGGAAATTCAGCTCACTTATATGTAGCATAATATACATATATAATCATATATATATATATATATATAAACATATATAATCATATATATATGGTTTTCAAGCACTTACGATTCCCGGGATGCACATACATACGAAGTTGAGCTGTGTTCCATCGCAGCGGTTGAATCCTGGACGGGTGCGCTATGTCTAAATGGGGGAAAGCGGCCTGCTGAACCTTGTTTTTTTTTTCGTCCTCGTAACTTGTTCCTCGCAACCAAAGTTAGTTCAGCCATTTATAAATGGGATACCTATCCAGCTATAGAAAACAAAGCTCTACTGGGTTTCTCACGGGATGTCGCGAGCCATGGAGAAACCACAAGCCCAAACTGTTCGTCATTTGCTGCAAAGCACCAATTGCTATCTGGTGGTTAGGAAAGAGCAATTCGGAGCTATGGGTATTCATATTCCCCAAAAAAAATGGGGAGCTAGTCGGAGCTACTGTGATAGACTACTTTTGGAAATCTGTTTCAACAGTTTGGATTTGTTTCTCTTGCTCGGAACAAGGAAATGTGATGCATTACCCTCTGGTAATGGCTAACATAGCTATTGAAAATGGCCATTTATAGTGGATTTTCCCATTAAAAATGGTGATTTTCCATAGTTATGTTAGTTTACCAGAGGGTATAGAGATTTATATAGTGGTTTTGGGATTGGGTGAAACCAATGTTCCTTCATGTGCAGTTTGATTTTGCTTTCGGTTGCTTCGACAAGCTACAGCGGGATAAGATCACCAAATCAGCAGTGGCCGCTAAACCCCTGTCGATTGATTATATGGTTTCTGCATGGTTATGCTACCCAAGAGATATTGGGGATTGTCACAATCCATGAGCTGGGCATTCCGTATCGAAACAACCAGCGTAAGTGGAAAACCTTGCGGGTTTTCAGCGCAGCTCAGGTCTCATGCCATTCTAAGTTCGAGTTTGCAGCCATGATTTCGCACCGGCAGTGAATGTTTACGTTGGGCCCAGACGGAAGCCAATGGCCAGGGATTAGGTTGTAACCGCGTGGAACAGGCATTGTCCCACCAAAAAAATCGCTTTGCCATCTTCCAGTCGCTGAGTGCTGACTTAGACTCCGCTGGTGCCAGGAGCCCGCCAGGATTCGGGCAACATTTTTTTTGGGTTTGACTCCAACTTGACAATCCCCATGGGACTTTGGCTCTGAGGCTGGCGTGGCAAGGCAATGGCTCGCGCCGTGGAGGTGGGGAGATTTGTTGATTTTGTTGAGACCGGACCTTGGGGCGTTTGAAAGTTGCAATTCTGGGCTAATCTAGGGACTTGAACACGACAAGAACATGGTTTTTGTCATTTTCAAATGGCCAGTTTTCGGCCAGTTTTCACCATGAAACAATGGCGTCAAACCTTGGATTTTAAGCACCCAAACTGGTGATATGGTGGGATATCACCATAGATAGGCAACAAGGTGGATACACCCAACATGGCCTGAAAAATTCGGCTTTGGATAGTTGAAATATATTATCATATATGATCAAACATCCATTATGGTTTCAACAATTATATGGTTTATATTAGCACATTATTATCATATATTATCGAACTTTGAAACCATTATATATTATCAATTTATCATATATTTTCATATATGATAATATATTATCATATATTATCATATATTATCAATGTTTATGGTTTCAATTCGTGGGAAACCTCCCCCATTTTGGGGATGTGCAACTTCCAACCATTCCTAAACTGAGTTGTAACCAGCATAGAGATACAACGGTTGAAATTTGGGGATGTATTTCCCGAAAAATTGGATTGTTAAGAGTTACATGACAAAAATGGGCAAAGAATTGGTAAACAAAAATGGTGAAACCCAATTCTGACATGGAACCTATGGAACTGGTTGGGGGAATTAGTGGTTTGCTTCGTTTGAAATGATATGAAATGATAACTCATCAGCGTCATGGATCGTTGCGTCGGGATTCACCGCACCAAGACGGCCTTGTCGTCGAGCGGGATGACACCAAGTTCTGTATGACTGTATGATACTCCCAAAAATCTAGGGGTTTTCAAGGTTTTCATTGGGAAATATCACCATTTATATCACCATTTCCAATTTTTTTCAGTGGTTTCATGTGGAAAACCCCGATTCCAGAAAAAATTCCCGGGAAAGCCGTTGGGTTCCCGCCACATGAAAGCACCAAAAAAGAGAGACGGACGCCCAGGTGGCGTCCCAAAGGAGCCTGGCAGAACAGTATGAAGTGCAACGCGAAGTGCGAGTGCAACATGGAGCGTCCGGGAATCCCATAGAACGAGGGGGTTTTGCTTGGTGATTGGTAGAGTCTTTCTAGGAATTTAGTGTGATTTGGTAGGGTTTTTCTAGGAATTTAATGTGATTTGTCAATGTGATTTAATATGATTTGAGATTGTTTTAATTGATTGATTGCTTAATGTGATTTCATATGATTCTAGGTTGATTTGGCCTTGCTTTTTTTTTGATAGAATACATAAACTATCCCAGGGCATGTTTCGTTTTGTTGTGGGGACCTATGAGTGTAGCCATCCATTGGATCAAGATATGATAGGTGGCAGTTGCATATGGATGTTCATCGTATAAAAACATTATTTAACATGGGAAATCATGTTGTGTTGTGATCCATCCCCACCTCCCCATCAATCATCCATCATCCATCAATCAGCCATCAATGAATTATCAATCAACTCTCATTTGTGGTATATATTATATATATATAATTATATAATTATATATAATACATAGTTTGACCTATTTTCATATTATATATACATATATATATATGTACAATTATACATAATATTCCCTTCCCCCCAAAAAAATGCACATATCCCCAGAAAGCCTGGTGACATGTATCGGATCTGAGGTCGATCCTTGACCAGCTCATGAGACGGCGCCTCCAGCAGGCCTTCCTTGGGAAAACCATAGGGATAACTACTGGAAAAGTATGGGACAACCATTGGAAAAGTATGGGAAAACCATTGGAAAAGTAGGGGAAACTGTGTTTTTTTTTTTGTGAGCTGTTGTTTTGTGTGTGACCCAACCATAGATGGGCCGTGTGCTGATGGTTCTCGCAAGACAAATGGGTGCCTCATCTGTTCCAAGTGGCCAATCCTTAACACTGACGAAGAACTCCGCAACACCCGGCACAGGCCCTGCTTGGACATTGGCGCGTCCTGCGTTGGCAACACATGGTGCCGCGGGGTGGCTGCTGATTGGTTCTGCATCAAACATATGAGGAAACCAAACTATTTGGGATAGGTACAGCTATGTCATATTTAAGCTTACTTGTTTGATTAAAACCTTAAGGCACTGGCACCAATGTGTGCCATGCAGGCTGCAAGGGCCACGTTAGCTACCTAAGATTCAAGAGAGAACAAAAGGGAAAAAACAAGTCATTTTATGGGTTGAACTGAAACAATGTGGAACACTTTAC
>Ga0126342_10000651_pt1 | contig 40648 bp, 33 predicted proteins | sample Cyp1metagenome_FD_92528 | JGI IMG/M metagenome (GOLD analysis project Ga0126342, IMG submission 92528) | Coral microbial communities from Lord Howe Island, Old Settlement Bay, Australia - Cyphastrea 1 metagenome | ecosystem: Host-associated > Invertebrates > Cnidaria > Coral ...
AAACAATACAGGTCGAATTAGTTGGGGAGTTCTGAGAAACATCAAAAATGATAGTTTCGCCTAGGCGAAACGCTAGATTTTGATTTTATGCACCAGAATCAGGTTTTTTCGCCTTTGACATCACATCAACCAAAATCCTATTGGCACGACCACATCAAACATCATCCATGACACCCCGTTGATCACAAAAACACCACGGCCAGATAAAGGCCGTGTTCCTAGTTACACACACATATATATATATATATATGTATGGGAGTTTCCTATAATATATATATAATTATATATATACCCAAATCCTCAATTAATAGATGTATTTTCCCTTATAAACCATCCATTTTGAGTATGTTGCTGGGGATTTCACGCGTAGCTGGTTGTCTCTACCGCTGTCAAACAGCACTAAAGTCAAAGGCGGAAACAAAAAAATGAGTATCCCCCATATATTTTATGATTTTCCATATATTTTATGTAAAACCCCCCATATATTTTCCAAGGCGAAAAAAAATCACCTGGGAGCCCCCACACGCACGACGCTTTCCGCAGTGTGACTCAACTCATCCGGCAAATGCCTCCGCGCCTCATCGGACCGATGCCGGCACCACTCAGAAACACACAAAAATCGGGGTAATAATGATAGCACCTATTATTATGGATCAACATCAAACCATATAATATATAATTATATATATATATATATATATATTTATACATACACATATAATTGGAGGTTCCCTGAAATGGGAGTACCCCCAAATCATCCATTTCAATAGGATTTTCCTTTATAAACCATCCAGCTATTGGGGTACCTCCATTTAGGAACCCTCCATAATCCATATATATATAATACATCGGCACATGTGTATGCATGTTAACCAACATGAAAGCTAAAACAAAGTTTGCGCATCCAGAAGCGGCACCTCATGCGGCCCTGGTTTAAACTTGCTTTCTGCATCATGAACAGGATTCCAAAATATTCCAAACATCAAATTTTTGTGGGGATAAACACCTTTAAAACAATGACACATTTATCATAACTTATGAGAAACAATCTTTGAGGGGATGAATTAATGACACTGGCCTGTTTTTAGATGATTTTCCCATTAGAAAGGGTGGTTTTCAGTAGTTATATTCAATTACTGCCAAATGATCATTATGGCATCCAGTGCATATCAACCACCAGTATCAATCATATGGTTAATAATTATCAACCAGTATCAACTATCACTACAGTAATAATAATAGCATCAATAACCTGAAAATAACTGAACTATTGACATTCAGGGATAATTCTACACAATCTAACCATCATTGCAGAATTGTGTCACGACGTGAGGTCATGATCCTAGATATCCCAATGATATTCCAAGTAAATATCTTCCAAATTATATCCCTACAAATCCCTATTAATGGATATTCATGGTGCCCTATGATTATTTATCAACATATGGATAAATGATAATAACACATCATAACTCCTTGCTGATCTATGATGACTTTGTAACAAGCTACGTTAAAAAAACACCACGGGGGGTAACTTTCCATCCCCTGATTTGGTCAACTGATCCATCCAAGGCGCCATTTCTACGGCCAGCCCAACGCGACCATTCTGGCGCCAGGGAGGACTTCGGAGGAGATCTGAAACATGATGTTCAAAGCCATGCCGTTCCACCATCTAAAAAAACATGGTTTATCCTCATTATTCTGGGTAAAACTTAAGTCATTGTTATAAGTTATAATAAGTTATAATCATAATATATGATAATGGGATATTATGGGCATGGACCATCATGGACCATCATTTCAAGCCATCATTTCAAGCAACAGGGAAGTGATGAGCATATATGAGCATAACCCCATCGTGTCAGTTGGTTGAAGCAACACAATATCTTCGACCAACATCCCGATGTATCCAAGCAAAACAACGCATAGCACTGAGTAATATCAATCTTTGAGAAAAGCCTTGGTAGCCAAATCGTTCGACCATGAAACCTTCCAGGCGCCTGAGTGTTATACTGCCAAAAAGTGCTGGTCACTGGCGCAAGGCCTGAAGGGAACATCAGGGGATGTTGTGGAGCCTGCTGATTTTTTAGGCCGTCCTGCCCCCCCCCTCCGGTTGCATACTCGCTCCAAACAAGACATGCAAACAAAAAAAAACACATTCAAGCTTCCCAGCATGTTTGGAATACTCTGACCCTGAAAACTTGACTCTTCGGATGTAGCATGATGTAGCTTCTTTTAACAAAACAGTTATGTATTGTCAGAAAGGAACTGTAAAGAGTTGTTTGTTGTCAAAACTTGCGTGCCATGAAAGGCTGCATTGATCCATCACGGCTGGTTCTTAGGCGCCATGCAATGGTATACAGTAGATACCCTCACCATGCTGCAAAATTCTGAAAGCTGATGCACTGCAGTTTGAAGGTCCCAACCAATTGGGGCCCCATTGCTAGACCAATGAGATGGAATAGTAGCCTCTGGTGGGGGATTGGGGAGCTACTTCTAGCCACAACCTCTGCCAGGCCGCGCCTTCCACATAGCCCGCAGTGGTTGGGCCAGCGACCTTTACTGGCGGACATGACCATGCCACGTATGGGGTACTGCAACTGTGATTCGGCCGTGGATCACAACATATCACAAGCCATTGGGATCCTCTCCCCAAATGGCAAATGGCTGGGATTCATCATGGTAAATGGATGTTCATCCTCCCAAATATCGGGATAACTTACAATAATTGACTAATCTAAAGGCCATTTGGGGATGATGTCCCTAATTGCTAATCATCATTCCAGGGTTCGGTCGCAGTGAGATCCTTCTAATTTTCCCAGAAACATGGTCCATTGATGCAATCTGCACCTGTGGGTCGAGCACAAACGTCAGGGCACGCCGGACCTGTGGGCGGCGGAATGCGCTAAGCAGCGGACCAGGTCTTTGCATTCCCAAACTCAAACCTTTGGCAAATAATTTTACGTTGCAGCTAATTATATATAGACATATAGCTATATGTATGTATATATATATATATTATACATATGTATACATATGTATACATACATGCATTTAATGATTTAAATTAATGTATATATGTTTCTAATAAATGATTATCCAGAGTGAATTTATCTGGAAATGCCCCACGCAACAGCAACACCAAACCAGGCATTATCCATGGCGTTCAGTGAGAAAACAGGTTGACCAGCAGGGTCATAAGAACTGGAAAACAACAGGCAAAATGTCTGGTGAAAGTTATCAATTCATGGATGACAGGCTCCAATACCCCCCGAATAGCTTGGGGAGATGTGTGTAGTTGTCTACCCCCTAACAAGCATGAACCATGTTTTTTTCGTTGAACTGCTCTTAGCCTCAGGTAATCGAACAGTTTGCTATGGAACATCGCCTTTTGAGGGACGTATCATCCAACCTTTGCATAGATATGGAAAGATCCACCATGCTATTAATGGGTAAATCCACTATAAATCACCATGTTTCAATAGCTTTTTGTATGTTTACCAGAGGCTAAATGGACCAGGACCACCCGTTGCCACGCCAAGTTGCTGCATGCAAAAAGCCTGGACAATGCCCAAAGGGCCAACCCTGAAGGAAGACGGTTGCCTGGCGATGTGCTCCCATTCTGTACAAATAAGGTACCCGATTTGATATTAAGCGTACCCACATTTATATATATAAGATATATATATATATATATACACATATAATTACATATCTATTGTATATATTATAACATTATATATATACATTTACATAATCACATATCCATAAAATATATACATATTATATATTATATAATATACGTCGAACATCAGCCACATGTATGGAAGCCTATCATATTGTGGATTGCGAGATGGATGTTTTGAGGCGTATGACAGTTGGACAGCCGGAACTTTCCACTTATAGACAAACAGAAGGGGCTTCAGAATCTCTAACCAAGTTGGACTGATCGTACAATATGAAGATATCTCTGACTGAAAGAACAGATTTCCACCCTTTGCAGTATCTTCAACTATCGACGTTCCGTGCTAAACTAGGCATGTTTCCAAGATGTTTGTAATTATAGTACTCTACTCTACTCCGTTTTGTGGAGAAACGTCCATCTCTGCTTACCCAGTTTAAACTTGTCGACGGCACTCTTCTTGGAATCTTGGCCCACTCACCCGCACTCTTTGGCCTGTGCCAACTTGTCGTAATTATTCACGATATGTTCCAAGAACACCTCGCTTTTTTGCGACAAAATCGGACAAAAACAAATCATGACGTACCATACCTTCTGTAGTTGTGACAACCACCATGGGCAACGATCGAGGGGCAAACTCAGTCACTTGGATCTTTGAATTACAAGGTATAGAAAATAGGACTTAATGTTGATGAATTCTATCAAAAGAGTCTCGGGGGAGCATGTTCAGTTTCTGTTCTATATCCACAGTTCATTTCAATCCAAAACAAATCAAACCAATCCTACTGAAGCAACTCAAATGACGTGATTCGGACAAACCTCAAACATCCTCAAACCCTGAAGATAAGCAAGTGGAGAACACTTCAACATAGTCTGACCTGCTCATTAGTTTGGTCTTTTGGATTCCTTATCAACTAAAGCACATTGGGAACCTCTAAGGTAGATTTGGGTATCTAAATTTCGAGAGGCCTTGATGCTCTTGTTACTTGTTCATTGTCGTCAACTCCTTTCATCTTTTGTTTACCAATCCATTTTTGAGATCTCAACTTGCATCCATCTCGCACCCTTGATGCACCAGCCCATGGCGAAAAGACAAAGACAAACTAATCGGCTGTCTGATCATGGGGTGCTCCGAACTCATCCAATGTTGATACCTTCCACGAATCCAACATGGCTAGCTGGAAAATCTTCCATTCATAGATAATTATATATATATATATATATTATATATATTATACATATATTATATATATATATACAGTTTCCCATGTTTTTCCCATGATCATCTCCATTAGCCATTTAGTTCGGGGATTTCCCACGTTTGATGACTTTTGGAAGCGAATCCTTTCCCCAGAGCCCTTCCCCCCACCTGGTCTTCACGACCTCTATTTGGTTGCTGAATGATCCTGAGGTTTTCTCTAGGACTTGGCAGCAGAACGCCTGGCAAAAATGTCCTGCGGCCCCCGAAGGTGGGGGACCTATGGACGAACCAGCCTGACTGAGAGTCATACTCTCTGGTCTTTTAAGAGTTTGCTATGGAAAATCATCCATTTTTGGTGAACCATCTATGGGTAAATTTTCCATAGCGATGTTAAATGTCAGAGGGCATACGTTTTCTTTCTTATGATATTCCCCTGATTTCCCCTGTATACATTTGTTGGTACCCTTGCGCACAGTCCATAATTTTCCAATATGTAACAATCCAGCACAACCACCGAACTAATCATGAACCAACAGGTGTCTTGAACACTGCTTATTTTGATTTTCCCCTAATTCATGGTAAACATCCATTATCGTTCACTGGCTAATCATCTTGTTTCCAGTCCAATAGCCATTGTAAGGTAAACCCAAAGATAGTAATATATCCCTCTACCCCCGGTAAGTCCTCTCCTCTGTCCTCATGATCATTGCCCCACTTAATCACCATAGAACGGGGGATATTTGCTGGTACGGGGGATATTTGCTGGTGACAACTCCTCCTTTTTCAGACATACATTCTGGTGGACTGAAGCGATGGAGAATCACCATGTCTAATTAATAGGTATAGATCATCTATAAATAGGTATAGATCACCATTTCCAAACGCTGTGCCAACGTCCATCCAAACAAAAACGGCCGGTGCGACTGTGCGCTTCGCCACGGTTGTACACCACTGCTGGGATCTGCGGCCTAACATCCCCATCCGGGGAGAAACACCAACTTTCGAGCGTGGCACATGTGGATTAGTATGGCTTCATGTAATGTGGGAAACAAAGGATCCATTGGAATCCATGATTTTTGAAACGAAACGGTAGATGCCATGGGGATGTCTTGAATTTGTGGCAATGAATGTTATATAATGTATTATAATGTTATATATATATATATATGATTATATATATATATGGAAAATTGATGAAAGTTTTAACATTGAACATTGATGAACGATTTATTGGGACCATAGGACCTACAGTAAGGGTTTGAGCATAGTTGACGACTAACACATGAGTATCATGATCATAAGTATTGGATGTAGAGCACCAATGAGCACCACATGTTCCAACACAACCACAGAGATGGGACTTCAAGTATCATTTAGTCCATGTTGGGATTCTGTCCCAATTGATCAAACATGCGGTGATCTTTGTACAATACATGTATAAGCAACAACCATGTTACCCTCTGGTAAACTAACATAACTATTGAAAATCACCATTTTTAATGGGAAAATCCACTATTTCTATGGCCATTTTCAATAGCTTTTTGTATGTTTACCAGAGGGTATACCATGTTGATATCAAGCCACAATCCAACCAGGAAAATTTAGCAGCCACCACCGCGCCAATTATGGACCCGGTTGTGTCCCCGGCAAAGCATCCAACCAGCGCAGATCTTCATCATAGCGCGCCACTACCAGCTGCGCATCTGACCATTTCAGTTCTGGCGCCTCATCGCTTGGCACGCCCAGTTTTTTAACCAGGACAGTCTCGGATTATCAAGCGTGGCAAGCTGGAAAATTCCACATACCCTCTGGTAATTTAACGTAGCTATTGAAAATGGCCAGTTATAGTGGATTTTCCCATTGAAAATGGTGATTTTCCATAGTTATGTTAGTTTACCAGAGGGTAAATGCCTCATAAATGCAGGTTTCAATTTGGGAAAATCAACTGTTTCTGTGGGACATTTACAAAATTGCCACGTTTGATTACCGGAGGAGAAAAGAAAACTGGCTTTGGGCCAGTGACAATGGAGTTACCGATGATTATTCGACAAACTGTCCTTATCTAGGTTCCTTCGGAATGATCTCTATACAAGATACAGGAGTGTTCCCCACATCGTATTCCTGCTTGGTACATATTTACCAACATGCCCCTTCTGAAAATGTTCAAACCCCCAGGTAGGTATGCTGTGCGATGGATGGCAGAAGCAACAAAATTTTCGTGCATCTGGCCTGATTTGCAGTCACGCCGTCATCCCAATTCCTGTCCTGATGAAGCATCGAACCCGGAAATGGCTTGTGCTTTTCAAAAACATATGTGTCATATGTGGGTGAAACATGGTGAAACGCCATAGTTCTCTTTGCCACGATTCAGCATTTTCTAACTGGTTGTCAACATTGTGCTCTAGGATATTAGGAACGAATGATGTTCGTTCCTTTTTGGTGTGGAACGAATGGCATGTCTTGGGGTCTTGACATTCTCCTGCAGAAAACAACAGAAAGATGCTCAACAAAACGACTGAAGAACTGTAAAATTGTTGGGTAAATTGTGAAGCTCGAGACATCAAAGAATCTAATGTGGTACACCAAGAAGAACAACTCTCCAATAGAGGTTTAAATTATTGCGTTCATGAATTTCTTGCGAGAAATTCATAAGTGAGCAAATCCTGCGGCGTCCCCCCCAAGGTCCAGGAAGAGGTCTAGACACGTGTCATCGCGCACGACGCACATGCCAAATGAATCGCGCTTGGATACCTCAGTACTGTTGGATTGGATTCCTCCGATATCCTCTGATTCTTGGGAAAACCGCCCAAATTCTGGACCTGGTGACCTGCTCCGAAAACAAATAAGGACATCTTAAGAGACAGCAGAATGGATATCGGCGATATTGGTTTCATCAGTAGCAAAGACTTCTGAGAGACAACTATGTGATGATTGATGCTGAGGGGGATGACTTTGCCTGTGGCCTCTTTTATAAGCCAAAGGATTTTTGGGTACCACATGTTCCAGACAAAACCAAGAGTTGAAACCAACAACTAGCTGAGGCCCAACTCGGTTCTGGCTCACTTGACTGACCTCGTGCTGCGAGAGACTGCGCTCTCCCCTGGTAACACCATGGGTTTGTCCAACAAAAATTGGGAAAGGCCCAAACTCCAAACCCTCCAATTTATATAATGGAGACATGTTGACAAACTGCAGGATTTTTTAGGACCTTGTCTGACAAACCTAGCCAAATATGAGGAAGTTCCAGTAAGAGCCTTAAACCACTTGGGGAACCATGCCACAAGATGTGACAGGTATCCCAAACGAAACTACAACGTACTGCAATGTCACATATTTGCTGATGTCATTTCTTATGGGAATCAAAGACATGTACTTGGAATATCTTGGAATGTTGTCTGGTACATACAAAATCATACACCAACGATACGGCAGTTTTTGTCAATAGTTCCTGGCTTGGTTTTGTTAGGAACATGTACAGGAAACTCGGGTGTTTTGATACATGTTTTGACTAGCAAACTCGTGGATTTGCATAGGGAGAACCCCATAGATTCCCAAGTAGTAGATTTCCAATTTCCATTTGGAAAATGAACCAAATAACCTTAATCAAACCCAGGAACATAATCATCACCCCATCTATCAGCTTGTTCATTGTTCAACTATGTATATATATATACATATATATATATATATATCTATACACATGCCATTATATTTTATTATATATCCATCGTATTCCATTCAATATCCATTAAATATCGACTAAATTACCCTTAAATCCTGCAGATTTTCTCAGGATCCCTGTCGCCTGCAGTAAAGCCTTGGAAAATGATGTTTGTCTGTCAATGCAGTCCTGTTGGGAACAAAAAACAGTACCGTCAAGTGACGAAAGTTAAACAAACAGAGTTAAAACTGTATACATAATACGTATATATATGTATATATATATATATTATAACACAAAATATGCATACTGTATATATGTACTGTATACGCACAAAATATGCATATATATATATACATATATTATAACTATATATATACACGATTATATGGGTGCCCATATATAATCATACATATATAGAGACTTGGCCTACAGTGTTCCTATAATATGAACTTGTCATCATATTTGAGGTTAATTATATGTATAGTTGTATCCATGCTGCCATGCATTATGGACCAAGCAATCTAGGAGTGAATTTTGGAGCCAAACTCATCCAAGGCTGCTGCATGTGATTTCAAATTATTCAAACAGCAGTTGACCCGGACACCCGAAAACATTTTTTGGGAGGCAAATGATGTAACTCACACACACATACTGTTTACATCTGTGTATATATATTTACAAAAAAAGTATATATATACACATACATATATATTATACATGCATTGGATTCCATTCCTTTCATGTCAATTTCCATGTCCATTTCCATTCCATTCCATACATACATATGGGGATGGGCTCAAACCTATCATACCATATTTTGGGGGATTATATAATATCCATTTACCAGCTCTTTTGATATTCACCATGGTAACAGGGATTTGACTCATGTCCATGTATTGTGATGAACCATTGAACATCAAGGCTTAAGGTACGATGAGTTCCCTATTTTGAAACAAGCCCAAATGCAACTTCAACCAAAAGATCCTGTAGGACTTCTTCATGCCGGTCTCGCTCCAGGATGGAAAGGTAAAATCTGAAATCAGTAGTCCAACAAGTAAACAAGTTCAACAACACATTCCCAAAGTAAAAACTGTAGCAACAAAAACAACAAAAAACATGAGACTGAGATAGACAATGACAATGTTCTAGGGGAACAAAAAATTAGAAACACGGGAAAATCCCTGAAAATCAATCTGAACAATCATGAAAGTCGCCGGTGATCTGCAAGTGTTGGGACCAACAGGTGGGACTAACGATGCCGATGACCTGTCATTGACCCGAAAAATTGACCCGTCCTGTCGCTCACTGCAGGCCTGGAGAGGGCAGTTTCATGGGAATAAGACCCTATTAATGGATATGAATGGTTTAATCATAAGGGCAATTATCTTATGTCATATTGGGGAACACCATCTGGTGTACAATGAGTTTATTATCCTTTGCATCTTCAATGAGGCAAAGAGCCATCTTTTTTTCAACCAGCGAGTGGGAACCAGGAACATGCATACCGATGCCTGGACAAACCAAAAATGAACATATATAAAGGTCCAAGTAGAGTCCATTTGTTGCCAGTTAGATCTTGCCATTGCAACAAATCACTATATACTCCATACATATTATATATAAACATATACTGGTTGATCGTTTCAACCCCTCTGAAAAATATTAGTCAATTGGGATCATTATTCCCAATATATAGAAACAATGTTCCAAACCACATATGATATATATATATATATATATAATACATATAATATATACATATAATATATACATAGTATAATATATATATATATATATACATAATATAACTTATATATATACATAATATATATATATATATAATACATATACATAATAAATATATATATATAATATATATCTAATATATACATAATATATATATATATATATATACATATTCAATGGACATATGGTGAAGTCCCTCTTGGTGATATCCCGGTGAACCTCACTGGCTTTGGAAAAAAGAAGACCTCGGTGGTCGACGACTGGATGCTCGTCATAGCTCGGGGGGACCTGATGTTTAGTTTATGTTGGTTTTCTAGGGACCATTTGGTTGATCCATACAAGGTGGTGCCCCATAGTTAGCTAAGTTGGTGCAAATAACTCCAATAACTATGGTTTATGGTAGATATAACCAAAGTTAATGGGGTTTATAAACCAACTTATAACATCTTATAACTGGGGGGCCATATCTAATTGGTGGTTTCAATTCCTCTGAAAAATATGCGTTCGTCAATGGGAAGGATGACATCCCAAACCACCAACCAGATATGTTGGATCCATTTCTTCGTTTCTAGATCAACCGAATGGATCCAAATGGTGATTTTTTGTTTTTAGCTAGGAATGGTTTAAGTTGATGTTTAGTTTATGTTGTTTGGTTGGTTTTCTGCAGTTTTCTTTTCCCAAAAATGTACCATCCGAAGGAATTGATTGCTGCCAAATGCAGTTGAAACACGTAGGGATGGTTGAAGTACAACGAAAAAACACGCACTACCACTGGGGGGCAACAAAAACCATCAAGAAAATATAAAGAACCATGGGGACACACAAATCTGTTGTTGTACTGTATATAGTCTTTTTGGAAAAATATATGTTGGTTTCGGATGAGCACTCTACAGTACACAGAAACTAATGTAAACAGCTTGTTGATCTCAAAAAACTGGGGATAAGTACCTAAGCATTGGTTTACTGTACCAAACAAATCCAAACCGAACAAACATATGAGTCATATGCTGAATTCAATCTGTGTCAACACCATCTGGCTGTGACCCATTCTTCCCGCTGGCGTCCCAGACTTTTCGAAAAAGACAAACAAAAACAAAGGTCGCCATGGTTCACTAAATTTCACCGGCATTTCTGCTCAAATACCCTCTGGTAATTTAACATAGCTATGGAAAATCACAATTTTTTAATGGGTAAATCCACTATTAATAAATGGTGATTTTCCATAGCTATGTTAGTTCACCAGAGGGTACGTTTCAATTTCAATATGTTTCAATCATGTTTTGTTGCTTAAGAAGCACCTTGCAGGCCCTGGGAATGGACTAAACCACCTAAGACAGGCACCTGCAAAGCTTATGTAGAAGACCTGGCGAAGCCAGGAAGTCGGCTGAAATCAAGCGATTTAGGCGTCCAAAAATGAGAGATACCATGACATGATATCTGGGTAAATTACAATATTTCACTAACCTGAATTAAGGCCTCACGTGGGGATGATTCCCCGAATCCTAACCATGATTCCAGGGTTCGGTCGCAGTGAGGTCGTGATGAAATTTCCCCAGATGATATACCCCAACATGGGCCATCTTAGCACAGTGATTCACCCACGGAATGACCATGCAGCATCCTCCCAAGCCGTCGCCCCGGCCTGAAGAAACTTCATGGTTGTAGCGGTAATGGACCGCGCGGTATGAAACACGTAAAATGAAGGGCCTCAAATTTCGAGGCCTGGAGCTATAGGGCCAAAATGGCAATGGTTGACCAGCAAGCATCAGCAAGCATCAAGTATGAGGGGACCCTCCATGGGGATACCCCAGCTGGGTCATTTACAATGGACAATCCATGACCATCCCATTAAAATGGATGATTTATATAAAGGTACCCTCATTTTGGGAAACCTCCACGAGGAGTCAAAATTGGACATGGAATGACATGGACACAGCTGGGATCGTCTGGCCATGGTCTCCATGGTTCATGCTGGATCCTGAAGGCTACCCCCCAAGGGTTACCCCACAATAGTTTCGTTTCTTTTGGTTGAATCCCAAAATGCTTGGGGAGTTTGTCTATGGGAAGCCCTAAGAATTGGATGATTGGAGGCTGCTGCCGGGCCAGAAACTTCCAACCTTCACGCGTCGAAGGCCTGTGTCCACCACAATGCGGACGCTGGGCCTTGATGTGAAAAGTAATGCTGGATAGTGGCCAACTTTGTAGAAATCTAAAAAAATGATGCAACGGAATTATTCTTAAACATCATAAACTACTATTGTCATAAAATCAGTAAAACTGAGATTTACGTCTAAGTAACAATGGTCGTTGTTTCCGTATAATCGTATGTAATTCAAATGATTGGCAGCTTTAGTTTCGGAGGGATGGAGCCAAGTCTTGGCTAAGTGAGTATTTCAGTTTCAGCCTCCGGACCAGACTTAGAAAAGGGGCAATATGAGACAAAGTCTGAAATCGGGCTATACTCTTCAGACATGTTGATAATTTATGACAAAGTCATAGATGTCATAGGGAAACTGATAATGATGAACCCCTACAGGATGGTGCCCCGCAGTTATAGGTTTATAAACCCCATTAACTATAGTTATATCTACCATAAACCATAGTTATTGGAGTTATAAACCAACTTAGCTAACTATGGGGCACCACCTTGTGATAATGATGAACCCCTATGTTTTTGGGTCTTTTTTGGGGGGCATCCTTTGTTCAAACAAAGCCTGGTGTCAAGCCCCGGCATCCTGTTTTTCTGGGCGTCCCTCAAAGATGACCATACTCCAATAGCTGGATGTTTTATAATGGAAAATCCCATTAAAATTGATGATTTCATTTCAAGGTATATAATGGTATATACCACCATATACCACCATTTTAGGACACCCCCAAATGAATAAACCCAGTCCTAAGGTTTCCAGGGTGGCATCTAATATGATCGGGGATGGGATTGGAAACCAAAAGTAATTAGTAGATTTCCCATTGGGAGAAAAACTAAAAACCACTGTCATCCAATCCAATCATATAGGGTAAAAGGTCAAGAAAAAAATGACCGCAACCTTCAAGGCGTCTTCCGTACTTCCGAAACCTCCAAGGTTAGTCTCCAAGGTTACCGACACTGTCAAGGAAGACTCGGCAATAGGCGTTGCCAAAATCACCTCCAGAACAGCCATTTCAGGTTGACTTGAGAAATCATCATGCAGGATGGTGCCCCCCAGTTATAAGTTGGTTTATAAACCCCATTAACTATAGTTATATCTACCATAAACCATAGTTATTGGAGTTATTTGCACCAACTTAGCTAACTATGGGGCACCACCTGGTGGGGCTTAAATGGAAATTCCATGGATTTTTATCGCTAATGGTAGGATTTAACTCACCAACTATTGGGTAATCAAACGTGGCTGGGAAATCCCCCGCACAAGGTTTTACCGTAAGACACCACGCTATGGGTCACATTGGATAGCTGTGCAAAAAAACGTGACAATGTGATATAAATCCACAAAACAACCCAAAGCGGTTGGTCGAGGGGTCTGAATTTGTAACTTTTATGTTCAAAAAGTAGTGTAAAAAAAATAACAAATGCATGCAAATGCTTGATTTAGGATATTTAGGCTAATTGTTTGCCAAACACCGGAACAACTGGGTTGATCTGGGTTGTTACAAATCCGCCTGAGTCACAATGGTTGTGGACTTTATCTTATGGACTAATCTAATTTGTTTCTCTAAGATTGCATTGTGGCATCAAGAAACTCATCAACTGTCTTGCACTGGGGTCTGTAAAAATGGGGACTCAAAAACCATGGCTTTCAGCAGCTGTTTCAGCAGTAAAATCTACTAAAAACCATGGGTTTCAACATGAACATCATTACCCTCTGGTAAACTAACATAACTATAGAAAATCACCATGTTTAATGGGAAAATCCACTATTTCTATGGCCATTTTCAATAGCAAACTGTCACAAATTACCAGAGGGTACATCCATGGGATCCAGCGTCACATGGGAGCTGGGCACCTTTCGCCATCCTTCGCGGGCTTTCAGCACGCTGTCCTGTTCGTGGGTCTCCATGGTTCCATACAAAGGACTCACCTCGTGGGGACGGGCTGCTCCCCTGTGGATGACCAGCATGCTATCTGGTGGTTGAGCCACCTACCCCTCTGAAAAATCATGGATGGAGTTAAAGTCAGTTGGGATGGATGGACATTCCCAACTGTTTCTGGAAAGTCATTCAGAACATGTTCCAGTCAGCACCAACCAGCTAATTCGAATATCTCCAAAATGTTCCATATGATATTCCCATGGAATTCCCATGGAAATATCATGACATATCCCCATCCCATGACAAATCCAAGTAATCTGGTTCAATCCAACCTTTGACCATGGCACCAAGCCGAATCACGGCGGATCCCCACGTCAAGTGACCATATGTCACCATGGCTGTCAATATTAAATTGTCTAAAATACAATGGTGGATCCTCAAAACCATAGGTTTCAATATTAAAATCAAAATCATCTATATAACAATGTGGTTTCGTTTCAATAATAAAATAGAATAAAATGGTCCAATAACTTGGATGACAACTGGGGTACCCCCATTAACTTCGGAAGCTCGAAATCGTCGCTCGCGCCGCCTGAATCTTCTTGCTCAAATCGACCTTGGAATCATCGATAAGCCGATGCGCCTTGGCCAGGGCCAGGAACATATGGGAAACAAAGGTGACAACATGGATTCAGAATCATTGGAGTATTCAATGGATTGGTTTTGTTGGGACAATTTTAACCGGAAACCATGGTTTTTTACCATTAAATATGGGGGTTTCCTGTAAATTTCCCCCTAAACCAATCCATTGGAGTATAGCAGACATCCAATGGATATGGATAAAAACCTTGATGATCTCTATGTCAATCAAGACAAAGCCTTCAATGATGATTTGACATGGATCATCATTGATGATTATTTGGCTAATGAACATTTGAAGGATGAATGTAATTGTGATTATCAATTGATGATGAGATTGAGGCAAACCTAGCAAAAATGCATTGTTTTTGTTTTTCTAATCACCCTTGACCAGCCGGAAAAAAAAAAAAAAAACATAGGAGGTGGCTCTGTGAAGTGTCTCTGGAAGCAAGTTAGTGAATGTTAGAATCTGTTAGAAGGCATGCCCTATTTCAACAGTGCTTTCTTACACCATCTGGTGCCGGAGTTCTTCCATCAAGAGTACAATCCGCTGGAAGGTCATCAAGGAAATTTTATGGCGGGTCGCACATTAAGACATGACACTCAAAATTCCAAAGCACCCTTAAGATTCATCTCCACTTTAGACTTTAAACATCTCAAATGTTTGCCAGGGAAATTACGGTGTGTAGTGCGTACCCTCTGGTAAACTAACATAGCTATGGAAAATGGCCCATATAGACGGTTTACCTACAAAAAATAGTGATTTTCTGTATTATAGCTATATATATATAGCTATGTTAAATCACCAGAGGGTATACAACCACATATTCTTCTTAGTACTACTCACACCTACTCACTAGCCGACTAGCCTCCATGGACCCTCAGTGCCCATGTCGCTGACCAGACACCCAGGGCACCAAGTTTTTGGGACGTTCTCCGTCCCCCACCTGGCAATTCTGAATAGCTGAAGCATGGATAAGTGAATTGTATCACAGAATTCGATTGCAAAGACTGAAAACCCAAAAGCATAAATCATATAAACTTTGTGTATAGTCTGTACAGTTGTGAACGTGTATTACACATCACATATTCTATTTACGTATGATGCAAGTAAAGTGTTTCCAAAGTTTCCCATGTGGTTTCGTACGCATCCATTGTCTGAATTGGTGGAATGACTTCCGAGCCAGGCCAGTGCTGCGCCCATGTTGTTCAAAGCTATCCACACATACCTGATTTCAGGAGCTGGGCAGTAAGGTAGATGGGCCATGGAGTTATCTATGATCCTATAAGCAGCGTGTAATAAGTGGATTATACATAATTGGGACATAGATGGATAATAGTGGTTTACAATTACTAGCCAGGAATCACTGATCCAATTGCCCATGTTAGCTGGCTAGCTACACCCAGTGACCATGAAAAACTAGCTTTGGAACTTTGTGGACGCCGGGACATCGCGACATCAGTTCCACAGTGTGCTGTGCTCCGTTTTTCCGGACACGACTGGGGAGCCAACATGATTTCTCGCTCGCCGGGTACGAAGACCAAAACGTCGCCCTCGTGCTCCTTGATTCACATCAACATAACATGGGGAGCTGGAACATTGATCTGGCTTGTGCCGAATGAAATGTTGATCAACTTGAAATGCAGGACGTTTTGGGACGATTCCCCCAAGTGACTTAGTCTGTTGGTAATAGTAATAGTCAATAGGTGGTGTATAGTTGGGATTGTCTGATAGCAGGCTACTACAAAATTCCAGTGGTTAACCAGTGAATCACAATTTTCCCTATAAAAAATGACAGTTGGAAGGTGTACCCCGTTTTCAATCACACTTATACTACTTTGATTTGCTCAAGGAACCCCAAAACAGGAAAAACTATTCCCAATAGATTCCCTAATTAGTCAAGTAGTGGATTTTCATGGATTTTCCATTGGTTTGAAATAAAACATCACCTTAAACAAACCCAGATATCAATAGATATGACATGTTTCACGGACATTCATCTCCCCATCAACTGATGACCCGCTCCTCCATGGCGCTTTTCACCTGTGTGGCAACGAGATCTGCAAATCGCCGGGGACCTGCAGAAACAACAGCAGAATGATGGTTTTGGTGGCAGTTGTTCAGGATTTGGCCATCACAATTTTGGGTTGAACCAATTGAACCAATCAAAATCATCAAAAGTTGCCTTAAACTGGCTTTCTGAATGGTGCTTTGAGTGGCAAGAAATGAGGATTTAAGCAGCAAACAAGTGGATTGTTTTATATAATCAGCATTAATTAATCAGCTATAAAAATGATGGAGATTGGAGCAGCAACAAAATTCTGATTGGGTGGCAATAGATAACCCATGATTTCTGTGAAAATGATGAATAATGAACCCTGACTAACCGCCAGTTGGTGGCAATCTTTATGATTCACCAATGGATGGAATGGCGAAGAATCCACCTCGACTAACATAGAGAAATCATCGTCCACCGTTCCACCCCAAAAAATTAGTTGAGCAAAATAGATGTGGTAACCTACGGTAAACCCAATACTGAGCAATCCCCAAAATCTCTTTATATAAATGGGTGCCAAAAAAACATCTATAAACATGATGTAAAGCACCATATATAGTGCATATTGATATCCTAATATTGGGGTATATTGGATCCCAATACCATTTATATAATATATTGGGACAATGAGAAACCCAATATAAGCGGCCTTGCGGTTCCCAGTCGGTCAACCGCAAGGCGCCAGTGTACAGAACCTGCACGGGGAAGCACCTGGCGCGAGGGAGCGACCGGGACTCGGGTCAAACTTTGGATCAAACTCGGGTTACCCGGCCTGGTAAACATACAAAAAGCTATTGAAAATGGCCATTTATACTGAGTTTTCCCAGATTTTCCCATTAAACATTATGATTTTCCATAGTTATGTAAACCTTTACCAAAGGGTATTGCTTTTCTGGCCCCAGCTTATGGCGCTGTGTTTTTTGTCCTAAGGATGATAAGGAAGATGATAAGGAAAATTATGATGATAAAAATGAAAATGAACATGAAGAAAATGATGATAAACAAGTGAATGCTAGGGGGGCCAATATTGAGACAAAACCATTTATATAGCTGACGCCAAAAAAAACAAAACGATATAAATGGGAACATCACCGGGAAATTTTGCATTGGGATTTATTCCTTAGATGTGTGGGTTTCCTAAAATAGGGGTACCCCTAAATCATCCATTTTAGTAGGATTTTCACTTACAAACATTTACAAACCATCTATTTTGGGTATCCCATTTATGGAAACCCCCATATTTCACCTGGAACCCAGAATTGCATTTCAGTCGGAAGCTCATCATCAAGTTCAATAGCCCTGAGACTTATTCAGTCAAATCAAAGCCCCTCAATGTTCAGCCCATGATTTGCATGATACTTTCACCATATGTGTTTCCTTCCAATACGGCCTTGAATATTCCCAGTATGGGGCCAAATTGTGAATAGATGCAATAGTAATCCAGGGTTTCATCAGTACGGTATAGTCCAGGCTTTCAAGGCTATTTCCAGATGGCGTGATCTTTATAAATCACTTTTCCCATCGTTTCCTATGATCAATGGATTGGTTTAAGGGAAAAGCTTAACCGGAAACCATGTTTTTTACCATCAAATTGATCGGGCTTTCCTGTAATTTTTTCCCATCATCCAATTCTATGATATGAACATCCCATAGTAAAATGGAGCTTTTCATCCGGTGAATCCCCCATAAAACACAGCGAAAACAGCGGCTCAGTTGAAACCCGCCTCCCCTCGCTGATGATGGTCCGCGCATTGCCCAAGAGTCCAGAGACCTGGCAAAGATCGAAAGTATAATCATAAGGGTAATAATGATATGTATATAATAATATATATATATATATATATACATATTTGGCAACCATATCATAAAATCATAATCAAACATATATATATATATATATTATAGTACAGTCGTATAATTCTCATCCATCCAGGGGCTAATATAAAGAAAAAACAACATAAAAAAACTGTTCATTACATATCAACATATCACCTAGGATGTACTACGTAGGTATACAAGTATGCACATTTCATACACCACAAATTAGGGACAGTCTATTACCGCCCCGTATATGTTGTTCAGCTAATAACTTATCATCTTTGGGGTTGTAGCCATTGTAGCCAGTTAACAAACAAAAAATCAGTTATCTATGAACGATATCAATTTGATATACAGTAACATGTGGCAATTGCAGGGAACATCCCTGCTCCACGATCTGCTTCCAACTGGTCTTTTCTTCACCTGCACAGGCCTGAAAAATGTCATGGGTCACTTGACAGCTGGGACCCTTCTGTTCGCCTCATTTTATCCGTTTCTTCCCCCAAAAAATGTTAGAAAATCATAGTTTTCAATCCCCATAGCTCTGAGCAATTGATTATTGGTCATTAGTCACTGTAGCTATTGCTATAGTCATTAGATGATATTAGATGTCATTAGATGTCATTAGTTTTTCCCAAATTTACTTTCTGAAATGTACAATGTGTTTTTCTTGATTTTACCATATTTTGGTTTTCTGTTCAGTATATGTTTTATTGGTCTTTACGACAGTACCTGCTCCGCCAAAGTGCCAAAGGTCGCACTCATGATGACCAGCCGCGCGGCCAAACGCCTGGTCCATGGTGATTTCATGGTGGTTTAACCCAACTAAAATAGTGACTTAACATGACTTTTCCTTCGGAAAATGGTGAAACTATTCATGATTTGGAGGGGTTCTTAATGTTTCTTATCTCATGGATCCCCGGATCTCGACTTGGATGATTTGGTCATGTTTGGTCCATGGATTAGAAACCTCCGAGCGGACAACATTACTTACTACTCGCAATGGACATGGCCAAAGTGGGTGGTGCCCACTTCGGTTGTGAAGAAAATTCAACATCCCAAATCCACTCCCTACTACTTTATTTTTCCGTTAATTTTGTCAGTTACTCATATGGGTTTACAGTTTATATCGTTCGTAGTAGATATGACTTTGTTTATACGACTAGCAGATTTTTAGGTTTACATAGTTCAAATGGATGTTACAAGTAACCGGGGGACACAAACCAAGTCACATCAAATAAGGTTTTTTTGTGAGATATATCGAAAAATGTTCCAATGTCCAGGTTGCAACCTGTTATCATCTGATGCAACATGACACACATGTCACATGATTAATATTTCGTTTGTTTCAAGGTGGTCACATCAGGAAAATACTCAGAATATCATAATCAAACATTACAAAATCATATTATATATATATACATACATTACATTCCATTACATTACATTACATCACATCACATCACATGACATTTATATATATATTATGAGATGGTTACTCACAAACATGCGAATGTGTTGTCGTTTTCTGGCATTTTTTTTCTCGCAGAATTCGGCCAATTTTAGATACGCCCGCATGTTAAAATAGTGTTTTTGAATTTGTCAGTATACCGTCATGCATTACATGACCATTTCAAACAAAAAAAACTTAAAAAAAAACTCAGTGAGTCACCACTCCATCCCATCACCCCGGGCTTCATTGATGGCCTTTGTCGCTTCAAATGTAGACATAGTGCAAAGGCCAGGTCGGACTCAATGCTACGTTCGTGGAATTCGTCGAAACAAATGCAACCGATACCTGGCGCATCGACACCGAAAAACTGCTGCTGGGCGAATACGTCGTTGTAATCTCCCCGGATCAAGAGGAGAACTTGACACCGTTAAAAAAAACAAAATGTTTTTGGACGTTTTGAACACTTGTTGAAATTGTTGAACATATTTCAGGATATTGTTCATCCACAATGAGACCTGCAAAATCCTGCAAACATTTCAAATTCAGTTCATTCCAGCAAATGTTTTGTTTTTCTTTTCAACCATCAAATGGTTATCAAAAAAATGATTGTAGAGATGGCCTGCACAGGCCGGCGCATGCAAAAAACAACTTAAAAATGGAGCCCAGCGGCTGCAAAGAAATCAAAACAAAAGTTGCAACATCTGCACCAGGTCATGTTGGAGATCATCGGGGCAAGTGGCAAAATATCAAAATACTATAAACAGGAAAAACAAACATTGTCTAAGAATTCCAAACGTTGTTTTTTTTTTTCCTTTGTCCAGGTGTTTACCATGTTTACCACCCATTTTTCTACACCTGATTCAAACGTTGTCAGTCTGGATCGTAGCCTTCCAAATCTGGATTCTGGCCCAGCAGGCGAAGCAGCACACCTTCGGTGACCACCTTCCGGGCAAGCTATCGCTAGTGGAGGCTGCATTTATTTGCGCGCCCTGCCCCCCCCCCTCTGCGGGAAATGTTTCGAAGTGTTAACTGAAACTGTGAATTTTGTTGCACTTTCAATTTGCAAGCCCTGTCCACGTAGATTTTATTGTTTTCATCTCCATTTGGAATGTTTGCCTCACGGTTGACCCTTCACAACCCACGTGTTTCATGTGTTTCTACCTTTCGCATTTATGCTTCAAAAATTACTATTGATCCCTAGCACCTCTTACGTTGGACTGTTTCGTGAACATATCGTTTTGAGATGTTTTGAGGTGTTTTTTAATACCTAGGGGGAGGAAGGAACTAGTACATAAGCATTGTCAGCAAAATTGATGCATACAAAATAAAAGTGGCAATGCTTACTTGGAAAAATCATCTTACAGAATCTCACAAATCCATACCAATCCATTATTAACATGTTTTTTGCGTTCTATCTGGTTCTACGTCAATTTTTCAACGGCCTATCCATGTTTGAAACGTCCAATGGGCCTCGATACGCGTCCGATTGGACACGATGGCTTCATGCCGGATCCGATAACCTTGGGTGGCTCCCTCCAAAAAATAACAACACCCTACCCCATAGGATCCATGTATGGTATAAATATGGTAACATTGGGGGTATATTGATGGTAAATGTTACCATACATAGCATACATGGATCCTATGGGTACTGTATGTCTGGGAAATCGTGAATGATGGTGCGGATGGGGAAAATATGAAAAAAACATGAACAAAAAAAGGCAGAACATATTTGCATAAATTAGCTAGAGCAGTCCATGGTGTGCATCTCCCAGCTGGTCTTCCCCCCCATGTCAGCCACACATTGCTGATGCATGTGGATGGAATAATTGTAATTCGGCTAGCTGGGCTGTGTTGATTTCCCTATTCTTGGTGATTGTTTTGGCACTGCCTCCTGATTGTTTGACCCCTCTTCATGTCATCGTCATTTCACGTTTGAACGACTTTCTCCGAAGCTCTCCCTGTTTCAACTCCACCCTCCGGTAATTTAACATAGCTATGCTTCAGATTGCGCAATTAGTTCCATGATTTTATGGTGAATTCCATAAGCCATGCAAGTTACAAGAGGATATCCCAGTGATCAATACTCATGAATACAGAAATGAATTCTATCCCATTCTATCCCATTCTATCCCATTCTATCCCATTCTACCCCATTCTATCCCATTCTATCCCCATATAAGAATGTATAAAAAAAAGTTATAAATATAAAATAACATAAATAGTTTAAAGGCCCCATCGTTGCCAGAAAATCCCCATCGCCGCAAAGCCCGGTGACGTCCCAAATCATCGCCGCTGGGATGCCAGGCCAATCGTCTCTCCAATGGATTCCCCCCAAAGCTCTGCCATGCGCCTCAAGGGTAGCTCTGGTGCCACAGCCTATGTCATTCTAAATATATATATATAATATATAATATATATAAAAAATATATATATATATAATATAATATAATATAATATAATGCATATATAATATATATATATATATAATATATAATATAATATATATATATTTGATATGATATATATATATATATATATATTTGATATAATATATATATATATATATATATGCATAGACTGTTTGTATTGTTATAATCTGTATAGATATAATCATATGTACATTGTATGGTATTGTATTCATTAATCCCTTTCTCCTAATATTTAACACACCCTATTATTAAATGGTGCCAAATATGTGACAATATCTGTAATTAATTAAATCATTGCAAATCTTGCCATGGTTTCTGGCAGGTGTTGAATATTAGGGGGAAGGAAACATGTATATTTTGTATGTACAAGTATGTGTTCATGGCTACGAGCATTTTACATACAGTATATACACTTATATAATGTGTATATTTGCCTGCGACTTCTAGAATTGCTAGAAACAAAGCGCCTTGGAAACTTAGATGCAGTGGCACAGGCTGCACAAATCATCTCAGTCCAGGTGCCCGCACCGAGCAACACTGATGCAAGTTATGCGCCGCGGTTGCAACACAATGACCTGTGGTTCACATGTTTCACAGGATGAAACAGGTCTGTTGTTGGTGTTTTCTCTCTATTGGGAGGTTGGAGATACTGCCAGTCGCTGGTGATTGGTGGTTCATTTCCCCTCTACAGACTATCATCATTGGACTCCAAGTAACTGGACACCTCCATAACTGCTGCCCTTTGGCAGTTCAAGAACCTCCGCAAATAGAGGGCAAACAATGGATTTCCCTTGACATGTTGGTTCACAGTGCCAAGGATTCTGGCAACACATGTCTCACCAACACCGAAAAAAACTTGAAACCCAAGAGTTGACCTGTTCTAGTTGTCTTTCTCAGTGTGCAGTGTCAAAATTAGGTAAACATGATCCAGCAGTTATATTCACAATAATCTGGGATAAGATCTGGCTGGATTATATATAACTCACCAACTCGAAAATAGCGGAAAAGATCGGAAAAGTAATGCCATTTGGGGATGATTCCGCGCAATCTAACCATCATGCCAGAATGCACGACATGAGGTCATGATTCATAATTCTAGTTCTTTCAAATTTGCTCATATCCAGTATATATATATATATATATATACGATATATATATATACGATATATATATATATATATATTTATTTATTTATCTATCTATTTATCTATCTATGTATACATACATATATATATATCCGAAAAAATATACCCAAGATATCCCAACGTTATCCCCAAACAAATCCCCCGTTGTTGGTAACCCAGTTGCACCCCTACCCGTCGTCACCTTGCCGTCGACCATGCCGCCATCCAGCAAGGCTAAGGGAACCACGGTGGTCTTCCCGGCACCCGTGGGGGCCTAGCTGGGCAGATTTTTGGGGCTGGGCAAACCCCACATCAAGGATGTAAGAACATACTACTACTAACATATATATATATATATATATATATATATATGTATGAATATAATATAATATAATATGTGTGCGTGTGTTATTGTATATGTCTTCATGTTATAATACATATATATATATATATTATATATTATAATATGCATATCAAGATAGTTTACTGTTTAACAATATATGCATAACTATGTACTGTAGTTGAATTAAATCGGTAACTGTTAACGTATATCGAAATACACCTCCATGTCGGATGTGTTCCACCATCTATGACTGGTGAAATTAAGGATTGTTAATTGTTGGGGTTATCACATTTGTCATTACTATAACATGTTTAACCCAAGTAGCTAGTGACAATTTATCTAAATGGATTTCACATGAGTTGATAGTTACTAACTGCATGTTTCTTCTAAATTTCCTGTTTTGGTTGAAAACATGTGTTCTGAAACGTGGATCCAATGACAGAACGGTTGGCATTGGAGTATAACCATGTACTACGTGGAATCACCAAAACTTGTGTTTTTTTGGGCAAGAAACATGTGGATAACACTGGAAACGCACGACGGCAAAAAACAACTTTTACCTCACACAGAGCCACGACCGGCTTCGGGTCAGTCGGAACTCACACTAACCCCTTTTGGTCAGCGTGTACGGATGGCCTCAGCTTTTGTTCTATCTGATGCCACCCGCTGCCTGTACGTTCTCTTCCGAGCTGCTGCATCGGCCCTGAGCTTCTTTGCCACTGCCGTGTCCTTCAATGCCCAAAGAGCGGTTGCCATCGCTCTCATCAACTTCTGGTTACCCACCAACTTTGTCAGGTCATCTGCCAAAAGTTCTTCTCCGGGCACCCATCGGACCAACCTGCTTCCTCCATCTTCAGCTAATGCCTGCTTCATGGCGGCGATGTCAATCGCCAGACGCTTGTCTTCTCCAAGGGCTGTGCCATTCAGCAAGTCATATCCTGTCCTCGAATCCATCACCAAGATGAGCCGCCAGGTAGCTGCGGCAGGAAGCCAATTGTTGAGCTTGAAGTCCGGACGGAGGGCTTCTGCAAGTAGAGCACGGATGAAATCTGCTTCTTCCATGGTCGTTGCCGCTTGTGATATCTCGGCTGCCAAACTCGATCTCACCACTCGCTTGAGTAGTCCAGAGTGGTGGGCCACAATCGCCAGTTTCGCCTGACCTTCCAAAATCTTGGGGTTGGCAAAAGCGATGGCCATACCACCCTGCGATCTTCCTTTCGGCATCCCTGCAAAAGAGGCGTCAGAGATCGCCAAGACGATCATCTCCTTCACGTCACATCCCAAGTTCTCATACCGAATGGTCACTGGTTGACGGGCACGTTCTACCAGCACTTTGAGCTCGACCAGAGCTGCGGGGTCATTGACTCCAGCCAGTTGTTGCACCCTTGAAACTCCAAATGACAGATCAGCCCTGCATTGTCTGGCCATCCAATTCAATTGCCCTGCTATCGTGCCGATCCATTTCTTCTCATTCGGTTGAAGAGGATGTTTCTGATGTGGAGATCCTCGCTGCGGCGGGTCCAAAAGACGATCTGCATAGGCATCCATCTGGATCATCACCGTGCCATCGTCGTCTTGTTTCTCATACCTGCCGCAGAACTTGGTCCACTCTGTTGGATGTTTCCATTCTCCAAAACTGAAAAGCGAATTGAGCCGATTCCTGATGTTCTACTCTTGCTCGGGGTCTGCCACCAGACGCACATCGTCCACATGCACTGCAAGCAATGCTTGAAGTTCTCCGGCAGGACCAAAGAAAGAGAACAAACCTGGGCAAAGTTGAAGTTCCCTCCCCCCAATGGACTCAGCACCACGTTTGAATCGATGATACCACAGACGTGTTGACTCAGCCAGTCCAAATCCAGCCTTTTTCATCCGGAAAACATCTGTTCTGGCTCCATCTGGAATCTTTGTTCTCAAGAACTGCCTCACAAAGAAGGGGTAGTTCTTCGGAGTCTGAATGAAAACCCTGCGCTCGTCCGGCAAATAGTCACCCTGCAAGAAGGCAGCTGAAATGTCTGAGAATGCCATCAGCCAGTTCCATTGCGCTGCCAAAAAACAGAGCACATTGTGTGCCAGCAAACTGGCTGTCGGGCTTTGTGTTTCGAAATCTCCAGCTCGTTGATCTCGGTGCCCAGCAATCACTAAACGGGCCTTGAGAACAGCTCCTTGCAGAGCTTCATCTGTTGGATGGATATTTCGGGGGTCGCTCTTGTTCACCAAGACGAACCGGGATGGTAAGAGTTCTTCTGCTGCAATGCTCTCATCTTCCATCACCGGAGCCAGGGCATCATGTTGAAAATATACCTCCAAAGCCTCCAGGATAGGCTGTTCGAATGCCTTTTGCCACGCATCCGAGAGATCAGTCCACTTCAATTCCAGGCGCACCTTGCCCGTCTCTGGTTTGAGGACATCTTCAAACTGTTCAGGTTCAGGAGCGTCCAAGAGTTCCTTGAGGCCTTGATGTGTTGACCTTGGAGAAGGGCACGGTAACTCCGAATAATTGACGAAGTTGAAAAAGGCCTCATACATCTTCATCTGCGTCTCTTGAACCTGTTGTTTGGCATCAGAGATGTGCTCCACAATGTCCTTGACCTCCTGCATCTCTAAAGGCCCCAGACGATCCCGCAGCAAGGTGTCATTGGGCCAACCAGCAGCATCTCTCATGTTGACAAAGGCTTCAACCATCTCCTGTCCATCTCGCCAAAGGTGTTCGGCAAAATGCCTTGCCCTCATCCATGTGTGCAATGTCGGTGGTGGATCTTCAGGGTCACGAATTTGCAGACGGGTAATACCCTGCCATAACGTTTGGAGATCTTGCTGGGTATTCCACCTCGGTCGAATCCCATCCCCAGCCCAATGCAAATTGTCCAACATGAACTCGTTCATCATTTGACCAGGAGTTCTTCGTCCGAATGGATCATCTCCTTGATTTGCAGCAGCATTGATCTGACGAGCCTGTCCCCATCGTAATGGATTGTGCAAATAGTGCACCTGTGTTGCCCTCACTCCAGTGATCCATTCCCTGGAAATTCCTCCAGGAAGTTTCAAACTGGTTTCCGGCATTTCGGATTCTGGAGTATCTCGGTGAAAAGCCAAAGGGTCAAACATGTGCAAACGAGGTTGTACATGCACTCGACAAAGTTCTCCATCTTCCAAACTCAGGATCCAGTAGTCCTGCTTCGGGGTCGGCCGTTTTCCTTGTGTGCGAAGGATGGGGGCCGATTCTTCTCTGGTCAATGGCCTCTTCATCCTTGCTGGCACGTCTCGAAGCATAGGTTCCATGTTTGGCGGCAGTCTCAGTCGAGTCTGTGGCGTAGCTGGCATTGGTTGCATGGTTACATCCATCCCTTGCGGGTACACCATCCTCGTCTCACGGTGCAGCACAGACCTTTCTACCGCCATCACATCGTCCTCTTCCAAATCGGACAGCATGTCGAAGGCCGGGGTCTGCATGTTCACCGTGGGCACAACAGGCAACGCCGCCAGCACATCATTGTCAATGGATACCGCCAATGCCTCTGCGAAGCTCTCATCTGAATCCGAATACTCTGGATTGTAGAACCTCCAGATATCGACATAGGGCTCATCCGGATTGGTAATGGCAACATTGAGCACTGCCATCTCCGAACCACGTGGGACAGTGACGTCCACCGACTTGGGTTGAAGCTTCTCCTTCATCTTCTGCAAGTGCTTGGCGGTCTTTGTCATTGCCTCATCAAATACTGCTCGTCTTTCCGAGAATGGTCGAAGTGCAGGATCTCCTTTTCTGCCATCAGTTCGAGGCTTCTTCTGTGGCCTTGCTGAACTCGCCAACTCTGAGGGCACCTGCTTCTGATGTATCGAAATCGGAACATCATCCAAGTTCGAGCTGGCCTTTTGGATCGTCTCCTGGGTCGCAGCCTGTGTCTGTTCCTCATCACTAAATTCTGCTGATGGGTACATTGGATCCACCTTCAGCGGAACTTCTGACTTTTCCTTCTTGGGCTTGGGTTTCTGTGCCACTTGTTTGCGTGCAACTTGTTTGCGTGCAACTTGTTTCCCCGGCCCCGTGGAAGCAGAAGGAAGTTCTTCATTATCTGATGATGTCGATGACGAGGAAGAGGAAGACGATCTTTGCTCGGCATTAACCCGTCCCGTTTCGAGTTGCTTCTCCAACTCCATCAAGGATTCACGCGCAATGTCTGCTGCTTCTTGTTCCTCCACCACGGCCAATCTGACGTATTCCAGAGGCATACCTTTGAGCTTGTTCTGATAGCGCAACCACACCCGCTTCACCGCTCCATCCTTTCTCTCAATGGCCACCACCAATGCTGGCCCCACCCAAGAGATCTGATCTTGGAGTCGACGAGAAAGTCCTCGGCGATTGGCTGGTGGTTCATAGTACATCACCTGGGCACCCTCGGTGATGAGCTCCAGCTTAGGCAGTCTTGACCTCGAGCCAGCTGCTCGTTTCAAGGCTTCACTCGCCTCCATCCACTGGAATGCGTCATTGGCTGCCTTTCGAATCTGGGCTGCCCGATGAAAGGATTCATCAACCGAGGCAGGCTGTGCCAACTGGAACTTCATGTGGCCAGCCAAGGTGTCCATGAGATTGTTGGGGGCCCCACATTCCTTGCCAAAGACCAGCTGGATTGGTGAGAACCCAGCCACTCTTGCCTGTCTGTTTCTAGATGCCGTCACCGAAACCACAGCCTGTTTGAGGTCCTCCAAACCAATCACTGTCGTTTCCTTGATGACCTTCATGAGCATCACTTTCAAAACTGCTCCATGTCTCTCAGCAAGTGACATCCGCCAATGAGCTGTTGGGGGCACCACATCATGAAACACGGCAAACGTCGTGAGGAGGTACTCCAGAATGCCACGGAACTCAGTGCCTTGATCTGTCATCAGCACTGATGGAGGACCGAAAACTCCAAACCATCTATCTCGAAGCAAGTTGGTTGAGGTCTCTGCTGATGGGTCCTTGGCAGCCACGGCAATCTGGTAGAGTGAAAAGGTGTCCAAAATGTGTGTCACTGCAAACTTTTCATTGGTGGCATCCCAAACGAAAAATGTGTCCGCCACAATGCGCTCGTTGAAGGATGTAGGCCGCTGAAATGCCGCCTTCGGAGTTGCCATTGGTGGCATCACCTGTGCACAAATCTGGCATTGTAACTGCTTGACGGCCTGCACAATCTCGGCCTGAGCTCCATTGAGTTGCAACATCCTCTGCAACTTCTCATTCGGGATGTGTCCCAAAGAGACGTGTAGATGTGCCAAAGTTGATCGAATGGTCCGGTGCAACAAAGCTGCACCTCCAGCAAAGTTGATGTACTCGTATCTGGTGCCATTGTCCACCATCTTCATGTGTTGCCGGAGTTGTCCTTCAGGTGTTGGTTCAACTTCTGCTGGAACGGTTTCCCAAATCCGATTTGGAGGCACCTGTGCATGCAATGGGACTACAATCTTTTGCGCTGACTCCTCCAAGGCACTCTCCAATCCCGTCAGCAACCACTGGCAGAACTCCTCCGACCATCGTGATGCCAACGTAGAGCGTCGTATCGACACATGTCGGCCTGTACCATTTGGATCTGGTAAGCTGACACTTCCTTCTATGGGTTGATGTTCTCCTGGTTTGTGATCACATACCACTGGAGGGAATGCCGTTGAGTTGATGCATGGATGGTTCATCTGTATGGCTGTCGGCTTCTTGTGAGGTCGACCACTCTCCTGATCGACCAATCCCAATTTGCACATATGAACCACCTGCTGATAGACATGTGGCCTTCTTCCCATCAGAGGCATTTTCAATGCATCACTCTGTGCCGGCTGTTCCAAAACTACCAATCTGCCATTGGTGGTTTGATATGACCACACCCACATCACAAACTCCCAGAAAGGCATGTGTTCTCGACGAAGTGCACTGAGGATGTCCTTTCGCTTCCGCATTCTCTGCCATGATGACCAGGGCCCACACGGCGGTGAAAGAGTAATCACCTCTGGCTTCTGAGCATCGATGACATCCTTCAACATCTGTTGATGTTCCTCACTGGTCAAATCCAAGCCATACAGGACGTCCTGCGGAGGCAGCACATCCCACCGCTCGGACTCATGCGCCATCTCTGACAGAGTGGCCCGTCCGGCAAAGATCTCCATCAGCGACCACCTCTTGTACTTCATCTTGACCACGTTGTATATACGCTGATGTGTCCTGAGGGCCCTCTGTACACCTGCCTGAATCGACCTTTTCTGTCGTCGATTGAGGGTGATCTTCTGTCTCCGTCCATCAGGGGCCATGTTTGCATGAAGCGTATCTTGTCCATCATCAGGCATCGTCGCCTGTTCTTCACCTGCTGGTTGATGTCCCTGTTGAGGATCACCTGCACATACTAAATCCACTCGGTCTCGCGCTCTGCGAGCTTGCTCTTGCACAGTAGGTGCATTGGGATCCGTCACTTCCGGGTTGAACTCTTGCTTCGGCGGCGGGCTCCTGCGGGGTCCACCACCTCCTCCTCTGGAATCAAGCCCGCTGCCAGATGATAGGTCTTTGGGTTGAAGCACAACTGCCTTGCCGCTCCTAGATGCCCCCACATTGATGCCAGGTGCCTGCCATGCATGTGGAGGATCCATCTGGGGTTGCGCTTCCAGCGCTTCTTGCCCTCGAACTCGACTGCCTCTTTGATGCGCAGCAGTAGCAAGAGTAGCTTCCACTTGAAAGTCAATGTCTGCGTCCACATCGACCTCATGATGTTGAACGTGAGGTCGTTCGAAAACGCCTGTGACAATGTCGGAAAGTTGCCCATGGGGTTCGTCAGAGCCCCTTGTCGTGTCGTCTTGGACCGACTGGCTGACTTGGCACGGGGCTTCTTCTGAGTCTCCTTGGTGTCTTGTTCTTCCTGCGAATTGGACTGCAGTTGTGTCATCTGTTTGAACATCTCCTGCATGTGGATCTGCATCTCTTGCATCTGTGCCAGCTGCATATTGGCACTGGCTTGTGCTCGTGCCGCTTGAGTTCTGGTACCCGGCGAAGTTGTGGGACGCCGCAACTTGGGAGACTGACGAACTTTCCGAGTTCCTTGCTGTCTCGGCCTGTCCACTTCTTCTTCCACTGGCTCCATCTCGTCTGATGAGATCGTCTGGCCGACTTCCTCCCACATCTCCATCTCGTTGGTGTTGGCGTTCGCCATTGCTGGGAGGATCGTTGACGGCCGATTCCACAGGATCGTCGGGTGAGGCAAACATCACTCGCCTTGATCCACTTGAAATTGGCAGAGGCATGACTTCACGATGAGGTTCCAAACACGCGTGATGTGGTACTTCTTGCAATTGTTCAACATCATCAATTTTAAGAGTGTAGTGACCACCACGCGATTGATGCAATCCAAATGCTCTGACATGATGTTTCCTTGACGAAATGGTATGTGCTGCAGTGTCAACAACCAAACCCAACTCTGTGCACACTGGTTTCGAAAGAAGTGGAGGACAGCTTCCAGCAACAACTGAAATACGAAGTAAACAAGGGATGGTGGCAATGGAGACATGCAAAATGACCGCATAACGACTTTGATTGACATGTCCGTCCCCAAATCGAAATGATTCAGACTCTGGCACCACTTTGACAAAATGACCATGCTCCTTCCATTTTTGAACTACCGGATTTACCCATGCGGTGCCTGCCACCGTTTTCATGCATCCCAAATCCAAGATCATCTTGTCCCCCAGCTCTGTGAGTGACCAACAAATGTCATGTACTTCATTTGATGAGTCCACCATGAACTGACATGAGACGTGCTCCTTGCCGATCAACCCCAAGCGCCCTTTGTACTGCGCATCGGACTTCACACATGCCTGTAAATAGGCCCAATCTGCTTCAGACTGTGCCATAGCCACCGGAAAAGTCACATTCGATGCATGCACCGGAGCTTTGTTCCGGTACGGGCACTCCTGCGACCAGTGACCAAGTTGACGGCAAATAAAGCAAGGCTCCGTCTTCTGCTGCTCCTTCACCCAACGGCGAACTTGATCACGATCCTTCACATTGCCACCACCATTGGCCTCCTTCTGGAAGTACTGGCGCATCTTCTTGATTTCTCGCACTCGATTGCGAGCTTTGTACTCCTGGGCATAGATCTCTGCCATTGCCAAGCCTCCCGAAGGGGATGCCGACGAAATGCTCGTCGATGGTGATGTCTGCGAAGTTGCACTTGTAGCCGTCTCCAAAGTGGCATGACTTGAGCTGCCAAAAGACGTCATGTCGTCCTCGTCCTCGTCCATGGACTCTTCGCCCAACAATTCTGCCAATCCCTCATCTTCGACCTCCTCCTCTGCATTGTCTTCATCTTCCAGGATTGCCATCAATTGCATCTCTGAACTTTCGTCATCCAAAAAACTTCTTTCTGCGTCGATGGGGTCCTCCGCCACCAGAAGTCGTAGAAGCCAAAGACAAGGAAGTAGTGCTTGCCACCCCAGCCTTTTGGACCAAGTACTTGTCTTCTTGATCCAATGTTGGCTCTCCCCTTCCAATGGGGCATCCTGGAATGCCTTCCAGCTGATCCGCCAAGTCGATGATTGCATTCGTGACCAGGTCCTCATCCTCCAAGGCGCCTCCACATGCAGCTTTGATTAGTGCCTGGTCTCGCTTTGTCAGTTTTGCGGCATCCATGAGGTGCCCCACATAGAACTGAGATCCCACCTGGTACGCCGGGCTTGACTGATTCTCCCGGCGGTAGATCTCAGCTCTGTTGATGAACGACTCCAAGGACTCCTGCGGCAATCTCGCCAGTCGCATGAACTTCTGTCTGCGTTGATCAACTCGCTTCTGATCCAGCAGCTTGATGATCGGCGACCTCTCCATAGTCTTCTTGATGATGTCGATGCCATGTGCTGAAGAGACCTCAGCGACCGTCAAGTGCTGAACGATCTTCCCTGCACGTTCCCTAAGCTGCTGCATCAACCTCGGGCCACGCATTTCTTCTGGAAGAGATCTTCCTTCAGAAGCCAGCCAGAACATCACACTCCTCCAATACTGCTCCCATGACTCACCAGGGCGTGCATAGCAGATTGGAGGATAAGTTGAGCTGATCTTCCCGCCTGTTGACATGTTTTGTTGGCTGTTGCCTGCAACTGACGGGACTCCACTTGGGATATCACCCGATGGCCTGTTCACAGAGTCCTTTGCCATACCACCTGGCGATGCTGGATCCCATGGTTTCATCTCCACACCATGACCTTGCGCTTCTTTGACAGCAAGCCGGTGTGATTCTCCTTGTCCAGATCCATTTTCACCAGGAAATTCCTTTTGATCGCTATCTTCAGGTTCTCCTGAACGCTGACGATGTCCAACAGATAGTTCACCATCCCGCCATGACCAATTTGAATTCCGGTCTGAAGATGCTGATGCATCGGATCTCCAATCCCAGTTTCCCCAGGCATCCCGGCCCGATCGAACAGACCAATTGCCTGATGACCAACCGCTCCATGATTGAGCGCTACCGCTCCAGTTCTCCCATGCATCCACTGCTGCGTCACTGCTCCTAGCTGACGAAGCATCAGACCAGTTCTCTGCCATGACATGTACTCTCCATGGATCTCGATCAACCCATGGGTCACTTTCTGGGCTCATCCAACCAACCATAGTTGCACCAGGGTCTTCGGCACGTCCCGAGACACCTCTAACTTCGCTCTCAGCACCTCCCTCGACTGAACTACCACTCACCCTTCCGGCTGAGTTCCCACTGCTGTCACTAGATGCCAAAGACGAAGATGGTGTCGCAGGTTCCACATTGCCAAAGGTCACCCTGGTCCTCCTCCTAGCAAAGTCAGGAAGAGGTACTTCTCCGAAGCTCGGAGCATGGGCTCCTGTGGGTGGTTCATCGGACCCATCCAATGAACCTCGCGGCAACTGCATGAGGTCCTCCATGGCTCAGCCAGCTCAGGAGCTGACAAAACTAAGGCCACTATTCGTGGCTCCGCTACCACTGGAAACGCACGACGGCAAAAAACAACTTTTACCTCACACAGAGCCACGACCGGCTTCGGGTCAGTCGGAACTCACAATAACCATCAAATGATTCAGCTGATTCATCCCGTGATGCCAGCGGCTAGTGAAGCCGTTTGGCCCCAAACAGTAGTTGTGATCCTGGTGATAAAAGTTGTAGGTCACACAAAGCTGGTGAAGGAACCCACACAATGGTCTGTAATGGGGACAATAATTCATCTTTTCTGTGATTTAACTAGCAGGACTGAATAGGACTGATGGTCAGACCCAATGTTGATCTTCACACTGGCAACAGGCCACGAACATAAAATGTATGAAAACAACATACATAGGAATTCGAACTATTGTTAGTAAAACATAGTAAAACAATAATCAACCACCCGTATTTTGATGGTCACCACCCATGTGTGGCAAATAGGGGATGGTTTACTCTTGCTTTATTAACATTGGTCGATGATGTCGTGTGGGTCCCGTGGCTAGTTGAAAAACTCCCCAGCGCCAACGGCCGTGCAGGCTATGTGAGATGACCTCAGAGTAGTAGACCTCTGGTTATCTCTCATTGGTGGGTTTAACTTATGCCAAAAATATGGGCTGAAAATCTCAAGCAATCATCCCTTTTTGTGCGGTGTTTTCAAAACAATAAATAGTTGTAACATGTTGTAACCACAACCGGACCCGATAGAGGCCTACTTTGCAACCATAGAGTCCATGACTTCAGGTCGCATGGTCCACTTTTGGTCAATCCTCCGGACCACGTCGGACTCCACCTGCAAGACCAAATCTGCCGACGTGGACTTGCAATGCTCCAGCACCGAAGGTAAGATCTGCTGGATCGGCAAATCCTGGGACAAGCGACGATGGGAGCCATCGACCCAAACCAGTTATCTGACCAGTAGCAACGTCCGGTGGCACGTTTGAGGTCCATGAATCTATATGAGTCTTATTGATATCAGCGACAATTGCATATGCAATCATTGATTACATATAATTATCTCGATCTCCCAATTTGTTGTTTTTCTAAATTGATTTGGTGAAGCCTCTTTGGGAGACCTAAACGGAGACACCAACGACACCCAGCTGGGGCGTCTCTACTACATCTCTGTAGGGCCGCGCTGAGCCTGCCACGAGCCACTGTGCTATATCTCTTTTAATATTGTTTAATAGTGGATGTACGTGGATGTCATACCAACTGAATAATCAGCTAACCAGCAAATTCAAGCTGACAACCAAAGCACATGTCAATGCACATATTAACAGAATTGTAGAGTTCATCTCGTGCACACTTGGGGTGTTCCGTGTTCCACCTGGGTGGGGCGCCGTGTCCCACTTCCATTACGGACTGGGTTTTACGAAAATGTGGAACCGGCTGTGGCATAGATTGGCAGCTGGTAGCACCAGGCGACTTGGATGCCTCGTAGACTATCTTCACAAAGCAACACCAGCTATTTCAAATCAAAAGTAGGCCCCATCATACTCCATCCAACAATAAGTTGTAACATTAGCAAATCGTGTCTTTGCATGATTGTCATGTTTGTGGGTTTCAAAGATGTTCAACATGTCTTTTCAACTACGGTTACCGTCTGGTCATTTAACGTAGCGAACTGGAACTTCACCGTTGTATCAATAGGTAAATCATCATTTCTATCATCGAACTAATGGGCCATGGCTTCCATAGCCATGTTCAGTGACATAGCTAATTCATGCTAATTCATGCTAGTTCCCATTAAATTCCCAACCCAGATGCTCCATGGTGCTGGAATATTTACCTACATTTACCTATACATTTACCCTACAAAAATGGCCCAGTTTTGTAGGTAAATATTCCAGCACCATGGAGCATCTGGGCAATGGTTGATCATGGCGCCGCAACGCCACAGCGGCCTGCAGTGGCCGCCTGGTGGAGGGGATTTCTGGAAAATCGGATCATGACATGGGCTATGGGGTCAAGACCTATACCCTCTGGTAAACTAACAAAAAACTATGGAAAGATCCACCATTTTTGATGGGTAAATCCACTATTTCGACTGGGCCATTTTCGATAGCTATGTAAGAAATTACCAGAGGGTACATAGCATTTTTAGGGGGGATGAACATCCATAAATCCCAGCTATGACTTGGGGTTAGGGTACCAAGGTTTTGACACACCTGCCACATGTTTATCCTTGTGAAAATTGTACAGCATCATCCAATTCAATGTAAGACCCCAAAAAAGTTAGAAGGAGTATAAAGTGATGCTTCAGGTAGGGCAAAGCTTTGTTGCTGGTTACATCCGTGGCGAAGGCGCAAAATGTATACGTCCATTTTGGGATATATACCCCAAATATACTTGGTCGTTCATCGCAGGAATTGTAAGTAGGTCAGTCGACCCAAGTAGGGTAGCAGGGTTCGGTTAGGACAGTTAATATATATATATATATAATAATTATTATTATCATTATTATTAATTAATTTTTATATAATAGTATATAATATTATGTTTTGTTTCATTCCAGTTACCAACTGCATCAAGCAACTGATATACATACATTGACCAAAAATAACCTGCCTTTTGTGGTTCCACTAAGCCAATACCCCCGGCACCACCTTTCTCCTGGGGCTCAAAATCGGCGCGGAGCGCCGCCTGCACGTGACACAACATTCTATAGTGAAAACAGCTTTGTAGCAATGTAGACATGTAATGAATTATACATGAAAATAATGGAATTGGTATATATACATTTGACATCATTTGACAAAAACATATCACATTACATGTTTACATTGTTAATGACTGTTAATGAAAGGACATTACCAAGGATGCTCTTCGAAAGAACACATTATAATGATATAATATCAATCTAACCGTCATGAAGCATGGGCACCTGTCCATGACTGGAGAAGCAACGGCCTGGAGCAATCGAAAATCACAGGTGCAACCGTTAAGGGAATTAGCCTCTGGGAATCTAAGATAGCCACGGAAAATGGCAATGGTTGGGAAATCATCTGCACATGGGTAAATTTCCATGGCTATGTTGAAAGGGTAATTTCTGCAGGTTTGCGACACATAAAGAGACTCCACACGATTGGTTCGGATAATTTCCTGAAAATCAACAGCATGGTGTCGAAAGTCCGCAGAAGAAGGACATAAATTTGTCAGAAAATGTATCTCCCCAATTCCTACATGGTTTATCATCATTTTTCCCTATCAAAACAGCCATTTTGGGGATGGTAATCCCCTGATGTTCAGGTCCACAGCCATTCATCCGACAGTCTCAGTGGCGGACAAACATCGCAGTGCCTGGCGAGGCTGTATCGAGATGCCCTCCGGTGTTATCAAAGGTGGCGAGCTGGGAACTCCCCGCGCTAAATGGATGTTTTATATGGGAAAATCATCTAAGAAATGGATATAAAAAGGATTTTATATTGGACAAATCATGGAACATCTTCTAATAAATGGGGGATTTTCCGGCACGCTATGTTTGATGACACCGAACTATGAATCTTTAGTTGCCCCAAGCACTTGAAACAGCACCATGCTTGATCTTGACCATCACCGTCAAGGAACGAAGCTGGCGTCTTTGCGCACGGCACGCACCTCAGGACATCTTCAAAAAAAGTTTGGAAAATGATGTGGAACCATCAAAGTAATGTCAACTAATAGTGGTTAATAGAGGTTAATAGTGGTTAATACTGGTTAATAGTGGTTAATAGTAATGTCAACCCCGGATTCATAAACCCCTGGGCTGCTTACCCTCTGGTAAATTAACATAGCTATTGAAAATGGCCATTTATAGTGGATTTTCCCATTAACAATGGTGATTTTCCATAGCTATGTTAGTTTACCAGAGGGTAATTTCTTTCTTCAATTTAGTAGCATTCTCTCGCTCTCCATCGCTGTCAGGTCACCCTGCCCTAGCTGTGCTAGGAAGCAAGGAACAGGTGATTACAATGGTATATATAGTTATTTGTGTCGCATTTAGGGGGGCAACATACTTTAGCAGCAAAGTATGACTTTTTTGGGTGGCCCACCCTCCCACAATTAATCAGGAGCAGCTTGGTGGTTTTAACCCGAAAAGACATAGTGAGTTGGCTTTCATCGCGTTAAATCATTTTCCCAAAAGTGAAAATGAAGCAAAACAGGTGAATGGTAATGAACTGTGCAATCCTATAGGCAAGTTGCAAACATGAAGCTCCCCCAAATATCTCCGAAGAGTGTTGCTAAGAACTAACATATAGCTAACATATAGCTAACATATACTTATACTATCCTGTGCTCATATTTGAACAATCTCCAAGAAAAAACTCGGCTCCCAAACGTGTGGCTAGAACTCCCGAGGCCCACCTCAAAACAGCTTGCGAGGCCAATTTGGCGCCATGATTTTGGTTGCATTCCTTTTATTAATACAAGGCTGTACCGAATCCCAGAGATTTTCTCATCCCAGTCACCACCTGGACATCGCCAGGTGGATCACTGGGCCATCCGAAGCTGTACCACTTTACTTATCACCGGCTAACCCCAGGGATCCAAACAAAACCCCCTTGGCTCCTGACAAACAAGCAAAACAAGTCGAAGGCACTGCACCTGCAGCGCCGCGTAAAATTGCAATGCATGGCATGGCATGGCATGAACTGCATATTCTTAGATACAGCATGATACAACGTATTTAGATACAGGGTACTTCTGTTCAGACTAGATCAATCTAGATCATACTAGATCAATACAGGCTACTCATGTCATGAAACTATGCTAGATTTGCATCCAGTTTGCTGATTTTCCACATGATAAATGTTCATTTTATGAAGTATCACAAAAGATCAAAAGCATTCAAAAACCAGCTCCGGGAACCACAACGGAGCAGCTCGTTGAGGTCCGGGGGAAAGTCAACGCGGTTGCGCATTTTTCAGATTCTTTGAGGTACCCGGATTAAAAGGTCTAGTGATCCTAGCTGTCCTTTCAAAAAGTGCCATAAAAATCCTTTTCTGTTTACCAAAACGCAGGAAAACGATGGAAAACTCTGCGTTTTCCAAGAGAAAACAAGGCTTAAATCACTGACCGATTTCGGCTCCGGTCTGGTGCGCCTCTTCTTGCCTCCTTGGGGTGGATGGGCATGATGGGCGCCCGGGACTCCAGGATTTATCACAGGAACAATTGGACAATTGGGCTAACTACCCTCTGGTAATTTAACGTAGCTATTGAAAATCACCATTTTTAATGGGAAAATCCACTATTAATGGTCATTTTCAATAGCTACGTTAAATTACCAGAGGGTAACATTCATAAAATTTCATAGATCTGGATGGGGAAGTGGGAGGTCAACCAAGAAAATATGGATGTATATGGATGTACTTGAGGCTCCTGAAGAATTACAGTAACCGCACTAAACGGGATGTCGAAAGGAATAGATCCATTGCTCAACCATGTTCTCTGGGAGGGTGTCTATCAGCACAAAGACAAGGGGAAACAAGCATGTGTCGCCAGTTTGGATCCACGATGCTAGGATGGAAAAGCATAAAATGCTACCTACCCAACCAGCCACCAACAAATGCGACAATAATGTGACTGTCATGCGGTGGGGAAACTCAATTCGAAGCTCCTTAGCCGCGGCCCTTGGCTCTCTTTTGTGCAAGGCATACGGATAAAATCCAGATCCCCGAATAGATAGAAAGGATACAAATCCCATCGAAAAATCGTGAAACACCTAACCTGTTCAAAACTTTCTGAATCTAAGGGATAGTGATATAGTTATACTACCTATAGATTATAATATATGTTCTACAGTAATCTAGTTATAATATAAGATAGTTTTACAACATGAATTACACAACCATCGTTCCAACTTCCGTTTCTTCTGGACACGTGATGTTGCGGCTCACCTGGTGCCGGAGTGCCAAAGGCTCCGAAAACCTAGCGAGGAAACGTCAAGACATTCGGGGACAGCCACTGGGGGAATTCAAACATATATGCCGCATTTATATCTCTATATATATATATGTGTGTGTGTACAATTGTAGTACATACGAGTAAGTATAACTATAAATATTATAACAGACACATTTAAAAAAACACTATTATATTATATGAGTGTATGATTGTGTATGTATGTCGCCTGACCAAACTGGATCGTACTGGAATGCACAGTGATACACCAGCTACTACCAGCTTGACGAAGTTACGGTGATCATCCACAGCAATGGCGTGGATTTCCTCATCAAACACATGGGTAATGGAATCAAATAGGGTTAATGTGGGTCACCCAATAGGTCAAGGGGTCATCCGCGCACGCAAATCCAGGTCACATGTACACACAGAGACCTTTTTCGAGCCTTACGGTCACCTGCGCACGCAAAACGACGGTCACATGTGCACACCAGCGATCCCACAGTCACATGTACACACAGGTGCGGTCATCTGCGCACGCAAAACGACGGTCACATGTACACACCAGCGATGCCACGGTCACATGTACACACCACTACTCTGGATATGGGGTAGGGTGGAGTGATA
>Ga0126342_10000652_pt1 | contig 40644 bp, 38 predicted proteins | sample Cyp1metagenome_FD_92528 | JGI IMG/M metagenome (GOLD analysis project Ga0126342, IMG submission 92528) | Coral microbial communities from Lord Howe Island, Old Settlement Bay, Australia - Cyphastrea 1 metagenome | ecosystem: Host-associated > Invertebrates > Cnidaria > Coral ...
ATCTCTCCCTCTCTATCTATCTATCCATCTATCTATCTATCCATCCAGCTATCTATCCATCTATCTCTCCATCTACCTATCTGTCTATCCAACTGTCTATCTATCTGTCTATCCAACTGTCTATCTATCTATCTGTCTATCTCTCTCTCTCTCTCTATCTCTCTACCTATCTATCCATCCATCCATCCATCCATCCATCCATCTATCTATCTATCTCTCTCCCTCTCTCTGCAGGACCCCCCAAATAGGGGGGGTCGGCGGCACCCGGGCGCTAGCCCATTCTATAATCTCTGGTAATTCAACGTGTCTGTCCGGACAAATCCAACTTGTAATAAGGAACATATCCGGAAATCGGGCATAAACTCTTGATTTTCCAGGATAAACTGCTGGAATGCATCTAATAATCTAATAACTTTAAATTAACCATTGAGGATTCACAGTCAACTATACCCTAACCTTCGTGTTACCTCTGAGATAGGTAACCAGGGTGATGAACAACCTGATGACAGCTTGGGGTTGGTTACCTATCTGATAGGTTTGAAAGGTGCGGGATAGATATGGAAGTTTTCTAACATGGGAGTACCCCGAAATCATCCATGTTACCCCCTGGTAAACAAACATATGTAACATAGCTATTGGAAATGGCCATAGAAATAGTTGATTTACCGATTAAAAATGGTGATTATCCATAGTTGTTTGTATGTTTACCAATGTTCGGATTTCCATAGATTAAACCATCCAGCTAGGATTTTCCATGAAATAAACCATCCAACGTTTTGGGGTATCCCCATTTATTGGAAAGCCCATTGAAAAAAAACCTATGGATCCATGGCCACTGTCTGAGAAGGTACCACTAACCCCCTAGTCATCATACTATATATATATATATATTATACAATATCCAGATCAATTGTAAATGTCCATTATATGATGGATATATGGATTATAATATATATATACATATCAATTGTAAATGTCCATTAATTAATGGATAAATGAGTAATGATCATTATGGAATTGTTTATGGTATGAAACCATTGCAATTGATGGTAAATGTATATTATCCACATCAATTTTATTATATTTACCATCAATATTGTAATCTATCTTGTGCAATACATTTACCCCAGATGTGTTTACCATTAATGTGGGCAAATCATAATAATTCACAAACCTGAAATAAGGCCATATTGGGATGATTCCTCTTATTCACCATCATTCCAGTGAGGTCGTAGTGAGGTCCTTATCATTTACCCAGAATCTATATGGATGTGGGTCAAAATGGAAGACCTAGGGGACCACAGATGTTAGTCTAGTTTAGTATTAACCATCCATAATTTTGGGGTACCTAATTTTGACCCATACCCATATAATCAATATAATCCCAAAATATCCCAAATATCCACTGATCCCAACATAAAATGTTTGGTTTTATTAAAAATGGAAATCGCACCCAGATTACCCTTTGGATCCCTTTGGTAAATTAACATAACTATGGAAAATCACCACTCACTATTTCTACGGCCATTTTCAATAGCTATGTAACAAATTACCAGAGGGTAATGGAAAAAACGCAAAACCGCCGCCGATAGCCGCGCCTCTTCGATGTATTGAAGACACTTAGCCGCCTCCTGGACGTCACCCAAGGCCTCTGAGGCGGATGGGACGCGAAATTTTCGCGGGACGACTTGGGAAAGTCTGAGAAAATCTGGGAAAACTCTGGGATATGGATGATCATGGGATAATGTGAGAAAATCTGGGAAATTCTGGGATATAATTGGGGATAGAAAATCTGGGAAAATCTGGGAAAATGCTGTGTATGTGGACCTCAAAAAGAGCCAGGTGATCTCCACAGAAATCGACCCTCTGGTAAACTAAGAGTTTTCTATGGGAAAATGTCCACTTAGTTCGAGGATTCACCTATAAACATGGTGTTTTTCTATAGTTACGTTTGTCTGGTTGGTGGTTTTAACCATCTGGAAAAATATGAGTCAGTTGGGATGATGACATTCCCATATATTATGGAAAAATAATCCAAATGTTCCAAACCACCGACCAGTTATGCTAGTTTACTGGATATCTACCAAACTCAAAAATACGCGTCCGCCTCTAACGCCAAATGTCGACGAAACCAGGCCTGGAGGGCGGTGCCGCGGCTGCCCTGATATATGCGTAGTCATTGGGGATGGATGATGGAATTTCAAGGGGATATCCTCTGGTAATCAAACATGGCTGGCTGAAAATCCACCCTTTAATAATTTTAATATATCCCTATGGATCCAGCCGTACCTTCCTAGGAAGTGTTTGGGGTATGATTTAGGGGGTTAAGTACCTTCTGAGACAGTGGCCAGGATCCATACGGTATGTGGTTTCATTTAAAAAAAAAACATGTATATTGGATTTGCAGTTGCCATGATTGATTCCCAGAGAATATCAGAAACAATTCTGGTGATATATACAATAAATGTGGCCTGACTTTTTGCAAATGATGGGGAATGGATATCAGTATATCCTGCATGGCAGAATACCTCCCACTCTATCAACCATGATTGGCAGTATAGACCACTGATAGTTGGCTTGCAAGACTCGAAAAAACATGGCTGTGCAGGGCTCTGTTATTACAAAGGCAGGATAAATGCGCGGATTTTTGGGCTACAGCTCTTGTCTGTTCATTTCAGTGCTTAAACACGAGGGACGAAGAATGATCTGGTTGGTGGTTTCAACCCCTCTAAAAAATATTTGTCCATGGGAAGGATTATCCCATATATATCCATATATTATGGAAAATAAAAGCCATGTTTGAAACCACCAAACAGTGATGTTCTTGATGTTGAAATAGCTTAAACCTACTTGGATGGCCGTCGCCAGGAGCAGGCTCTCAGGGTGCCCATCAGCACAAAATGCTTCTTCGATTGAAGGCCAGAGCTCAGCTCACACACTTTCATGACAAAGTTAGCAACAAACCCACAACTAAAAAGGTAATGACCAGGTGCTTTCGAACATGCCAAAACGGCTTTGTGTGAAACTAGACTATCCCAAGTGTGGTCAAACTGAAGTCTGATGGTTTATCACGTTGCCACCTTCACATCAATCTCTCCGGCCGCTTCCAGCCCCACGCCCAACCTCAGTGGCTGAAGTGAGAGTCATGGGAGTGGGGGATAGATGGGGTATATCCCATGTTATTCCGGTTCTAAAGGGTGTATCACCCTCACCCTTGAGATTGACGGGAACTATACCCTTCCCAAGTTTAGGATGGAACGAATGGACACCTTTTTTGGGGGCTCCACTGTTCCACATGAAATTTCAGACGTGCAGCAAATGCATGGTAAGATACGGCAAGCAATCATGGCAATCAAAAGTTCTAAAATATTTGTCCGTCTGCAGATCTTACCATCTGCAGATGATTTTGGGCATGAATATGGAGATGTTTGGTCTGTTTGGTGATCATTTTGTCAGTTGACTTCACAGTAGCGATCCAACTTTCAAATACTTAAAGTGGACACTTCCAAATCTGTTGAGTACACAAAACATTGCTAGAAACTGTCCTTCTCAACTGTCCAGTTTCACATCCATCTGACAGGGACAAGACCAGAATAAAATCATCACTGGATGGAAGTAAAATGAGTCCTATGTTCTCTAGTTTTTAATTGCTTCATAACCTCATTGAACTTTAGCTATCCCCCATAAACCCCAAAAAGTAGGCATTGTAGTTGTACAACAAATTAGGTATCTTGGCGTCCCACATTGTATGAACTACTGAGTAGTAACTACTGACAAAATGGTCTGTTCGTGGTTTTATCGCGCGTCCACAACATGAATGTCGATCCTTTAGTATGTGTTGCCAGGAAATGACATGTGGATCACAAAACATACTTGGCTGAGTGGCAAAGAAAACCAGGTAGAACTAAGTATAATATCAATGTACCAACGCGAAACCATCATATAATTCAAACAGTTCCTGGGATTCCAGAATTTGGTTCAACATAAATGTTCATCAATGGAAGTATGGTTTCCAATGGGTGTTACTATGTGTTACTGCAACGTTGCAAGCAACACTTATCCGACCTACCCTCTGGAAAAGTAACATACTTGAAACATCTTATGGACAACAAAAAATGTATTTACAGATTATCTATGATGATCTACCTCTAAACATATACCCTATGGATCCATGGCCACTGTCTCAGAAGGTACTTAACCCCCTAGTCATCATACCCCAGTCACACTTCCTAGGAAGGTACGGCTGGATCCATAGGGATATGAACCATGGTGTGTTTTTTTTTTCCATAGCAACATTTACAAAATCCCACGGGGCCAGGCACACATCCCACGAGGCATCTCTTCCCAGTCCACGACCTGCCATCTGCCACAGGGAGGCTCCTTCCATAAGGGGGGTCCATAATGGGAAAATATATGGAATGGCCATTTGAATGGATGGTATAGCAGATATGGATGTATCTATTAAATGTATCTGATAGAATCCATGGATGTATCTATTAAAATGACAACTACAAATATGGATGTATCTATGAAAAATACTGTTTTTTGTAGTTAGGCGAGTTTACCAGACGGTATACATCAAACCGATTCAAACCATCGTTTTGAAAAATGGTCGTTTTGAGATGCTTTCACATTATGGAGGGGTCCTAAAATGGGCGTATCCTAAATAATCCATTTTATTTTCGGATTTTCCTAGGATTTTCCATGAAATAAACTATCCAGCGTTTTTGGGGTCCTTGATGGAAGACCACGAACTTTGAAACCATCAACTAGAACATGTTGATACAAAAGCTATTGGTTTCAAAGACCCTGCAAAATACATTCACTTATGCCATTTGCCCATCAAACATGTTCAAAAACAAAAAAAGACCGTGTGTTTTTTTTGATGCTGGGCGAATTGCTAAAACAAATCCTTAATCCCATCACCCTAATGCTAAACATCCTTCAAAAACTATGGTCTAATTGGGGATTCAAGCTGTTTACACAGATTTGAGACCATACAACCGTTTTTTTCATATGAACGGGGGATGGGATTATGATAAATTGCAAAGAAATTGCATTACAGCCCAAATATTCCCATTAAAATCCATGTATTCCCATTAAAACCCAGGTATTCCCATAAAAACCCGAATATTCCCATTATAATTATATACATATATATATATAAATCCCACAATACTACAAGCCAGAGCCCATTTTGGGGTGATTTCGGCTACTGGTCCCCAGGTCAGCCTCCTCTCAATGCGATGGCGCGTTCAGCCGCGTCTAAGGCTTCGGTGGGGTGGCCCACACGCAAGGCCGCCTGTGGGCCCAGGAAGATGATATTTCTATGGATTAAACGGGGTGAAAAATTGTGGTAAATGGAGATAAAGGGTTTTCATGGATATATTCACAGTTTCAAGCCCTGTACCATTCTGTACCAAATATAAATGAGCTATAATGAGGTGGTAAATTGGGTTATACATTAAAAAAAGGGGTGACTTACTGACTTATGACTCGTATTTCGGGCCATAACTACATGGAACATGTCTTGTCTTTTATGGATATTTTCTGTGCTAAACGAGGTCTGGGCTTTGTGCTTCAATGTTCGTTCAAAATCGTTCAAAATTCACAAGCGAAGATTGGGGTTTAAGCAACATAGAACGTGAATTGAAATAACCAACATGTGGGGTTACTTAGATTTGTGAGTTTGTAGTGTTTAATATACTGTTGAACAACTTCCATGTGGGGTGAAAATGACAAACAATCCGAACTGGGGACTGGGGGCATCATTTTTTCAGCATTTCCGTTTGGGACGATGAGTTCATGGGATGCATGTATAAACATGTCAAGGTTGGGAAATCTGAGGTCACATGTAATATCAAAGCTGGATGCCTTGACAAAGGATTTTCAAATATTCCCGCAGAATGTGAACATGGAATATCACCAAATGCAGGTACACATACCTCCTGAGTATGTGAGAGAACAAAAACATGTCAAGAGAACTAAACACACGCAGTAATCTATCAAGGGCTGCAGCTATGATTGAGAGCCTTATGGAAACCCGGACCTTCAAGGACTTCGAAGGAAGTCTTTGAAGCCACGCTTTGTTTCAACAGCTGCGGTTTTCAGGACCCATGGTGCCCACCCAACTCCCATGGCGACCACGACCTGGGACAAGTTTCGCAAGAGAGAGCTATGGAGCTCCCGTAGCATTCCATTCTCAACCTCCAGGGACGCGCAGATGGATTTCAAGTCACTTCAATTGAACCAGAAACCACAATAGATGTAACAATCCATGAATCATCCATTAAATCCCCTATTAACCATCATTATATACAACACCTGATGTATTATATATATATATCCCTATGGATCTAAACACTGTCTGAGAAGGTACGGCTAATACCCACACTTCCCAAGAAGGTACGGCTGGATCCATAGGGAATTGATGTGCCTGTGGATTTTTGTGGATTGAAGTTACTGATCGGGTAAACGGGTAAACCCAATGCCATAAACAACTACCACTTGAGGATGGCCAATACCATCCATGCAAATGGTGATATTGCAGGATACTTTATGAAGTTGGGTTTACCAGTTTTTTTTTGCGAAATTATGGGATACATACCAACTTTTGTTTGGTAAATTGAGGGCCTACGGATGCAAGTGCCCCTCCTGGCACAATTTAAGGTATGATTGGGTGCAAAGTGGTGCAAAGTGGTGCAAAGTGGTGCAAAGTGGTGCAAAGTGGTGCAAAGTGGTGCAAAAACGTACCAAATCATCCAATGGTGGGGGTGAAACTCCAATGATATTGTTTGTTGTTCAAAGGCACAAGACGTTGATAGAGTGTTTTGTCAGTGTACAAAAGGTACTGTAGAAATCATTCAATTTCCTTGGGTGAAACTTGAGGCATTGCCAATTTGAGACCACTTCAATCAATTATCAGATTGGGATGAGATTGTGGAAACACATGGTGCTGGGTCAAAATGTCTGTACTGTTTTTTTCCCCTCAGTAAGTTGATGATTTGAATTGATTTGATCAGTATATACATAGAATTTCTATGGCTTTGTAACAACCACCGAATCCAATGGCTTACCATACCTTTCCATACCTTTCTGAATGGTCAGTCGGGGTGATCTCATGATGATCCGTACGCAGGTGGGCGCTCCAACACAACTCGCACAGCTCGCCTCGCCTCACAACGAAAGGGTGCGCGAAATCTGCGCAAGGCCACATCGCCCTGCCTGGAAAAGTGGGTCCGGGATATCAGAATCATCCCTGGAATGGTTGGGATGTTTTTTCATCACAGATGGAGATAACTTGAGATAACACCAAACATGTTCTCCAACTCATGCTGGAGTGAACAAAATGTGACAAATGATCCTACATGATTGGGTAGTTTGGTTTATGTGGAACATAACACAAGTCTGCAAGTCTGCAATCTTATACATTCATCGCCTTTGTTCGGGATGTCGGAATGGCAATTAAAGTATATTATATATGTCAATTTGCATACATAAGGCGGTTTCCTGGAATTGGATACCAAATACCCTGTGTTTCCCTACTAAAATCATCTAAAAAAATTGCTCAGTTAAGGAAACCCAGGAGGTTCCCAATTTTACCATAACCCAGTTTTATACTAGAAAAGGAACCCCAGGTTTACCCAATTGGTTTTCCCAAAAGCTCCTTGTTTGGTCCCTACGAAACCATCAGCTGCAACCGCAGCCTCCAACTGTGCAGCGCTTCATCGAAATTGCCGCGGTGATACTCCACGAGTCCATCCTGCCACAAGCAGCTGCCGGGATGTAGGAGGAGGACCTGCAAGACAATAGGTCAATTCGCTGAAGCAAGCAAGTTTACCTGGAGTACCCGAAATGGTTATGTCTATACATAGCTATTGAAAATGGCTATTGAAATAGTGGATTTTCCCATTAAACATGGTGATGTTCCATAGTTAACGATAGGTTACGAACCCATAAACATAGCTCGGAGGTCCTTCTTGTGTGACCCTGGTTGGCGACTGGAAAGGTAAGGGTCTCGATGTATTTGTGCAAGGATTGCAACAACATATCTGTTCAAACCCAAATGAAACTTTTCATAGCGGGCCTTTCCAAGCCGTTTTGGATCCATAATGATATTTTGCGAATCTATGAAGCTTGTTCAAGTTCTGCTATCCTCAGATAACAACAAAATCACGATGAAACAGTATAAATTACCTGGTTGGTGGTTGACCTACCCCTCTGAAAAATATGAGTTCGTCAGTTGGGATGATGAAATTCCCAATATATGGACAAAATTAACATGTTCCAAACCACCAACCAGGTATAAATTACACTGGGATAAAAGTTGACCTACCTGAACCAACCTCCCCTTCTGAGTCTTACCACGGCAGCGAAGCCAGGTCCTTGCGACACTTCTGGCCGTACTCCATGGCTACCCGAAGGCCCTCCATGTCGATGATGCCGCGAGGTTGATCTTTCAACTGCAGCTCTTGCTCCTTCCAGCGACATGGTCAGGTGAGGACGTCCTGTTTAGTTATATGGGCCCTCGGTGGATTATAATATATATATATATATATACGAATGGTTAGAAAATATGGTCATTATAATATCAATGAAAATGGTTATAATATCAATTTGTTAATAGTTATCTATACCCTCTGGTTATTTAACATAGCCATAGAAAATGGCCCAGCTATAAACCTCCATTTATAAGGGATTTTCCATGGCTATGTTAAATAACCAGATGGTATATCTAAATTTAGGACACAAGCCTGGTGAAATGTCCCTTAATTATAACTTATAACATTTTGGTTGATTTGATTTTTGGGGAGTCCACTTGTGAAGCTCCCCTTTTCGAAACTGTTCGTTGCTTCCGTTCCCCATCCCCCTTCATTTGCAATGAACTCGCTTTGTCGATCAAGAGCGCAGCCACAAAAATGGCTCAACATATTGCAACCAAAAAAGGGGGATTAAAATTGATACCCTCTGGTAATCACATAATCAAACATGGCAATGGATAATACATCATTTACTGATGCTTTTCCCATCAAAACCTTAAACAAAAAAACAAATCCTATTGCCACGTTGATTACTGATTACATTTGATTACCACCCCTATATGTTTCCACTAAATCCCATGACATTCCCATTGATCATCCCGTCTTTGCGTCGCCTTCAAGGCCAAGCTTTGAGCCTCTCGCATGCGACCGTCCAACTCCTCCTGCAGGAGTTGTGCCTGGGAATCCGATGATCTGTGCCATCATCACTCACGATGAAAAAAAACAACGTTTCAACGGCTGCTGGTTGAACACAAATACAGCGGTCACCAGCATATGCTGGAATATTTATTTCTTGCTTTCCTTTCCATCTGCTGATTCCATCGCTTGTGAAACTTCTGCTGATTCCAAACTCCTTCATGTTCCAAACCTAGGATCTCCATCTTTGGGTTTGGATTCATAGGCCCGGCATTTAGCAAAGACGTCGCATATTTTACCAGTTTCGATCCAGAATCCTTCACACATCGGCATTATCACACAATATCCCGTCCAGTCTACTAATTCTACCTAGATTTCAGCAGCGTTTCCCTAAATGAATACCCCAATTGCAGTTGATTTACTAAATCAGCACCATTTATCTCAATTAATCTTAATGAATACCCCCTGGGAATCCACCCGGGCAAAACTGTGGAAAATAGTTGGTTCACAATCCCCAAGAACCATCAATCACCAGGTTCTAAATCAATTCAGTCCCCTTAAGATCTGCTCATAATGAACATTCCTGCTTATCAATTCATGGCCCCTAAACCAGCTATGTTCTTATTATCCCTAATAGTTAATTCATAATCCCCACCAGGTAGTATAACTCTTCTGGTTGGTGGTTTCAACCCCTCTGAAACATATGAAAGTCAGTTGGGATGATGATTATTCCCACTGAATGGAAAGTCAACAAAAATCCATGGTTCCAAACCACCAACCGTTGTATGAAATAGTACGAATAAAAAACTTGGCTAAAGATGTTGACCTATCAACCTGAATCAACCTCCCCTTCAGTTTGAGTCTATCATACAATGTGGCCCCCCCCCCAGTCATAAGTTGGTTTAGATTCGCCCCAGTAACTAGTTCGTTATTTGCGTACCATAAACCATAGTGAAATTGGAGTTATGTGAACCCCAACTTAGCTATCGAACGGGGGCCTCACATTGTATATATATATAATAATATATTATATCCCATTAATATCCCATTAATATCCCATTAATATCCCATTAATATCCCATTAATATCCCATTATTGTAGCCAATCAACCATGGCTATTGTCTTCAGGGCTTCATCCCTCCGCTTTTCCGCCACGCCTGTCTTCCCGGATCTTCTTTCAGCCGCTCACAGGCCGCCCAGAGTTCCAAGGCCACGCCAGAACGGCCCGGGCCCTGATGGCTTGCCATAGACGTTTATGGTAGATATAATCCATCAACAGATGCAAAAAAAACACTATAGTTACACCTGTTGGGTTTATAGTAGATATATATATATATAGTTACTATATATATATAGTTACTATATGCTTTATAAACCATCAACACATGGCTGGTGGTATCGCCTTGTCACCTTGTGGGTGTCTTTTCCTTATCAAAGCTGGTGGGAAATTGTGGAAATATTGCAAACAACTCACCCAACATGAAACAAACGACAACTATAGTTTCAGTAGCCCAAGTTTAGCTTTTGTTTGCTTTTCCAATGACAAATTGGCAATGTTGAGTGAACATTTGGGGATCTATATGGGTCTACTCAAAAAAATGGTGAGTTTGTTCATCAACAAATTGGGGATCAACCGGAACCACATGCTGTGTAGCCAAAAGTTCCTACTTGTCCTACACAAGTGCAACAAGGCAGCCATGTTCTTGCCCAAACAAAAAAAGATTCCAATCCATATTCCAATCTAGATCGATTTGTTTTCGGTTTCACCCACAACATTTCATGCCCAATGCTGGTCGGTGGAATCCAACCCATCTTGACTCAAAATATGGCACCTCGGAATCCAGATGTGAACCCCATTGAAATGCCATTTTGGGGTATACACCATCTTCAGGCACACCCAAAGATCACCTTGTTGGTTAGATAGGAAAATCACCATTCATATTATATCCCTACTATGGTTCTGGTTAGTTTAATCAACATGTTGTTGAATTGGTACCTTCCGGTAAACTAACAATTTGCGAACTGGAAAAAATCACCATTTCAATAAGTAAATCAACTGTAAATGGGCCATTTTCAATAGCAAACATTTCTTATGTTCCATTCAGTTGGGAATAATCATCATCCCAACTGACGAACTAACTCCATCATTTTTCAGAGGGGTAGGTCAACTCAACCACCAACCAGATAATTCTCCATATGGGAAGGTAAATTCATCGTTTCCGGGTCGCTCACCCCATCTGCTGAAAAAAAATGGAAATCTGCCATCGTCATGGCCTCAATGAACTCAGACAGGGGGAGGCCAAGCTCATTGGCCTCCTGAGACGGGGGCAGTGTACCCTCTGGTAACGCGGCTTGCTGTTGAAAATAATTTATATAGTTCATTCATTGACCTATCGAAATGGTGATTTTGCATAGTTATGGGACACAAAAATCCGGTACCACTCAAGTTCTTCTTCATCCATTTTCCAGTGGGACATTGGAAAGGCCGCATCCAATTTTGAAACAAATGTGGGTGGAGCCCCGAAGGCCCGAACGTTAGTGGGTTTATATCCCCTATGAATTGCTCGTATCCTCCAAAGACATCCAAAGACCCTATCCCATAGGATCCATGGTGCTGGTATATATGCTAACATCAAGGGGGTATATTGATGGGATCCATGGCACACCATATATAGCAGCACCAGCCGGATCCGTCATGGGCTATCATCCCATATCTCATGCAAAACTTGCGGGGAAAATTAATCATCATACATGGCTTGTATCATCCTCATTTCATGGCCAAGGGATATGCTGGAAAATATTAACTAGTCTGCAAATACTCTGTCCTCATTTTAGCCAACACATGAAAGCATTATAAATTGAAATACCGGTCCAAGTTGTGTCCAGATATGATACTGTCTCCAAATTGGGAAGCCAAAATCCCACGTTTGATAACCTCCACTATTTTCCCCCCATCAATGAAAAGCTAGAGTAAATACTCTAAACCAAGTATATCGAAGTTAAAATACAGTTTTCAAAAAAGGATATCTTAGTGATAGCTCAAGATAAATATAGTTTACAATATGACGATATACAACTAGAATACCAAGATAAATATACTATTATTAGTCTATTAATTATAGATTTCATCAGCAACCATAGATATACCAAGTTCATCTTTCAGTCACCCAAACCTCGCTCCTCAAGGGCAGTGAGTAACAGCCCCTCAATGACTCGATAGTGCAACCTGAGCAGTGAACGGACATGGGAACTGTAGGATTGTCCGAATACCGAAGTGAAGAATATATAGACTTATGACTTATGACTTACTGGGAAAAACAAATCATGCATATATAGTTGTTGGGAAACGTATACTTATGACTTAGTCCTTGGGAAATACCCATCATAATGATGATTGATGTTTTTCTATTGCAGATTTCAAGTTTTTTTTGGAGTGTGATGCCTTCCAATGTACAAAGGTTAGGTAAACCCCCAGAACTGCACACTGAGATTGCCAGGAGTTGCTCATTGAAAAACACTCAGATACTCGTGAGCCAGGGATGTTTCTGATGTAACTTTTCAAAATTGGCATGTTGTCACTGTAGAAGACGCTAATAGATACTATTAACATAACATCATATAACCACAAATAACAACTGCCTTCCTATATATATGTTATCCAATGTTATCCATATGCAGTGCCAAACACTTTGGCTTTATCTGAGATGAAAACAATCACGGATCTAGTCTTGGATTTGCCTAAGGACCTCCATTCAGACAAACTTTGCCCTTCATCGATTCCCCCATGTCTGGTGGATGTCTCACTGGCGGTTTCAACCAGTCGACTGAAGCAAAGTGCGCATGCCAACATCGCGAAGAAACATGGCCATGGCCATTGCATTTCTTGCGGAAAATTGAAATCCTTTAATCAAAAACGATCAAATTCGTTTCTTTACATCAATAGAAAAAAACACATCTGAAACATATACACAATGATATTACTACATGTTGGATTACCAAAGGGTCTGTCCAACATCAGTATCCACACGAAGTGAACGCATCGCACCGCATCGCCATAAATCCACAGAAATCCTACGTAAACTATAACTGGTTGGTGGTTTGAACCCCTCTGAAAAATATGAAAGTCAGTTGGGATGATGAAATTCCCAACTGAATGGAACAATAAAATTAGTGTTCCAAACCACCAACCAGTATAAGTATATAATCCCTATGGATCCATGGCCACTGTCTGAGAAGATACGGAGAACCACCTAGTCATCATACCCCAAACACTTGTAAACCACTTCCTATCTAGGTACGGCTGGATCCATAGGGAAACTATATAATAAACCAACTGAACCAACTATGTGGCACCAAGATCCAACCGTCCAGGCACAATGGCGTCACCAGCCTTTTAAGCTCCTTAGATGATGAAGAGCTAAGCCAACGGAAAGGTGGACCTGGGAACACCTCTCGGAAGGGCTTCTCCCATTTCATCGACATTTTTTTTGTTATTTCTATGATTTCTGTGTAGTCACATTTGTTTGTTGGTAAAATAAACCCATTTAAACCCATGTTTTTTCTGGGTTCATAGATAATCTCCATGAGTATATCCATTAATCATCCTTTCTTTATAGTTGGTATATCCCATTGTATGGTGTCTTTCCTGGGTGTAACATGGTATAACCACATTATTACAGGACGTGTTACCGACTAACACAACCATGGAAAAATCACCATGATCACTGATGATCACCATGTTTCATGAGAAAATCATCAAACTATAAATGGACCATGGCTTCCCTAGCTATCTTAGTCTACTGGAAGCTATTTTCCCATGAAAAATCCCCATGTTTGTTAAATTAAGATCCCATCAAAATCACCGATAAAACGTGGACCGCGGAAACAGTGGGGCCGGGTTTCCATGGAACACTCCTCCAACTCCTCAGCGACGGCCAAACGCCCGCGGTTGTCGCGGAGCACCTTGCCATACTGCTGCAGCCTCGGCCGAGGCTCCTACTTGAGGAGTTTGGCAATAGCTACTCCTTGGCAATAGGACATCCAACTGTCGAAATGGAATTTCAATGAATTTCATATACCCTCTGGTTGTTGAACATATCAAAAAATGACCCAAAGTTAAGTAGATGATGATAGATGATCAACATTAGCTGATTAGCTATGAAAATTGAATGATTATTTTCCACTTTGCGACAGAGACCATCATGGTACTATGGTACCATTCACTGGGAGACGAGTCATTACGAGTCGGCATCTGGATGTGGATCTGCCCAGAGCTGATGAAGCGTCTACTTATATCTAATTTAGAAGAATATGATTCGAATAATGACGAATATTATATGGGGAATCGAAAAAAAATATGTATATATTAAGATTATATTTGTACACATGGATAAATAGATGGATAAATAATCTAATATAATATATATATATATGGTTTGAACTGAAGCACTATACTTTTGGATGGCACCACGTTGCCTGCCGCCGAGACGGTCGCCCCGTGAAGCCGAGACGCCAAACGTTGCGCCGGTGCGTCCAGAACTGCTCCTTCCGCAAGAGCACTTTGGCCCACGGAAGCCGAGCCGCCTGGCGCCAGGGAGAAAAAATGTGGGGAATGGATTCATGGTGATTTAATTGTGATTTAATGGTGATTTAATGGTGATGTGATAGGCTATCATGGGATATCATGGGATATAATGGGGATTCAATGTGGATTTAGCCTCTGGTAAACTGATACATAACTATGGAAAGATCCATCATGCTATTAATGGGAAAATCGACTATTTCAATGGCCATTTTCAATAGCTATGTTAAATTACCAGAGGGTAGCTTCTCAGATAGTGTTTGGATCCATAGGTGTAAAGTTTGTAATACTAATTGATAATTTACTATATATATACAATATATGGAAACAGACTAATGATGTAGTGATTGTTGCTTTATATACAGCATTCGTCAATTTAAACTGTAGCAAAAAGATTGTTCAGCCAACTTGAGGGACACCCAGGCCCACCATTCCTATATATTCCTATCACATCTATCACCAGAAAGTCATCCCAGCAAGAAATCATCCATGGTCATGGGATGAATGGGTTATGATGTTACAATGTGGGGCCCCCCAGTTATAAGTTGGTTTAGATTCGCCCCAGTAACTATAGTTATAAGTACCATAAACCATGGTTATTGGAGTTATAAACCAACTTAGATAACTATGGGGCACCACTTTGTATGGTCATCCCACCATGAGTTTTTCAGCTGTCCTCGCACCTCGTTCCAAAACTCCTGGTCTTCCATGGAACGCCCATGGTTCGGATTCTTCCGAGGGTCGTTGCGCATCTTCATCAACTCGTTTCGGAAATACTGAGGATCTTTCCTGCACGGGGGGAAGGCCTCAAGGTGCACTATGTTTTAGGAGACCTCAAACAGGTGGGTCACTGACTTTTCAAAACATATTTGAATACCCTAAGGATCTAAGGCGCATCATTGAGCCATATCAAATCTGCAGCGGCTGCCAAATTGGGACTAGGATGTGCCCATAGAGCGTGCAATGCATCAAACTCCTGAACTGCATTGCTCAGTTTGTACTGTCTGCTGACATCCATTTTTGGTAAACAAAACACAGTACTACACTCTACTATACTCTATACATACTTTTTACATCCGTTCTTCCTAGTCTATTGATGAGACTTGAGCAAAAAATCTGATTTTCAGGGGGAAAAACGATGGATTGCGGTCACCCGTTCTTTCGCCGAGCATCATCTCTTCCGGCCACTTGGGGTAGCCCAGACTGGTCTCCGAGAACTCCTGGTTGGGGTCAGAGACGATGTGCCGGATGCGAACAAAGGAAACCCAAAAAAACATAAAGCTGTGGATTTATGTTGTTTTATCACTAATTAATGATTCATCACTATATATATATTATATATACATAATTATGGATATTTACTGTTCTATCTTTTTGGTGGATACTGGATAACCATATTCTCGTAGGGAGAATACGTGCTGATTCTCTTTACGCTGGGATCTCAGGTTCTCAATGACCACCCGCTGGGTTGAACAAATCATAGGCCATAGACTGTTGGGAGTGAGAATCATGCACCCGGCCTGGTAAACTAACAGTCTGCTATTGACAATGGCCATAGAAATAGTGGATTCTCCCATGAAAAATGGTGGGTCTTTCCATAGTTATGTAACAGTTTACCAGAGGATACCCCCTTTATTTTCACATCCCAAAAATCAGGAGAATAGTCTTGATTCATAGAATATAACCCATCATTGGTCTCCGCCCACACCCACAAAAGCTCAAACATATTCAAAAATCATATTAAAACAAATATAGCAAGACATCTCCCTTAGTCTTACCTATGTTTTTTTTCCCCTCCCGTTAGTCTTTGCGCAGCAAAGATTTCCCTCCTCCTGACACGTCGGAGCCATCAACCTCCGAGTCTCCTAAGGCATGGAGGTATCATTAGTTTGTTTCATGGGAGATACCATGGTATATGTAATATATGCTATATGTATGCATCTTAACTTATATATATATACATATATCAGCAATTATGTATGAATATAAGTGATTGGTGTATGGTGAGGTTGTTATTGGGAACCCCCAGGGAACGCGAAAAAAATCTTCAATGTCGGCAATGCTAAACAATCACAGAATCCCAGCAGTTGTCAGGTCGGTCGTCCGCACAAAAAGAACATCGGAGCCACGGCCCAACCGCGATGTCCCCTCCTCAGTAAGGGGCTTAGAAGGAAATTTGACTAGCAATCTAGCAACAATTTGAGCATTTGGCAATGAAATACATCCGAGATCATCCGAAATCCAAGATCCTTATGTCATTCTGCCAGCTCCCAGGCTGCCCAGGCTGCACAGGGCCCTGTCCTGCTTGACCTCTGCGTCCCATTGGCTCTCTGGAGCCGCCTCTGATTCCTCCTGCAAAGCTTCCGTGACAGGATCCATGTTGCATTGCGAGCGTTTTGTTTTGTTTGCCACTTGGAAGGGTAAAACCATATATATATATATATATAATTAACCATGTAAAACCGGGTTTTACCCGGGGTATAGGCATAGGATCATAGGGAGTCTCGGTAGATTCTTAATCATTCTTTCAAGAGTAGAGTCAATCAGGCAAGGGTGCAGTATAGAGTCTTACAAAGTATAGCATCTTACGCTGAGACCTACTTTCAACAAAGACCAAGCCATAGCCATGGAAAATGGCCCATTTATAGATGGTTTACCTGGGTTTACCTATTAAAAATGGTGATTTTCCATGGCTATGTTAAATAACCAGAAGGTACCTTTCAAACTGTTTTTTTTTCTATCAACAAGACTCCCTCAAGCTGCGTGTCGAATCAAGAGACCTTCTGATTTGTCGACCTATGTGGGTGACCTATAAAGCGGAATCCTGAAGATCCCTTGCTGGTTGTAAAAGGAACATGCCTTCAACAGTCTCCCGAGCATCTGGAAACCCTCACACCACTGCTCTTTTTGTATGTAGATAAGAATAAAATAGATAAAATATGATAAGATATGGATTCTCATATATAGAGGTTTCTATCCCAACAATGCAGGATATTGCTTCAACATCAACAACCTACTGGAATCCATGGTAGCAACCAGCAGAAGTTGCTGCCCAATCCTCGTCCCAAATGGACGCAGGTTCCGGGGAAGGACATCTGCGCTGGGTCCCGGGTGTGTCAAATTTGAAGACATGCGCTGCTCCTGGGAGATCGGTGAATTTCTCAGATACCCTCCGGTGTCATCAAACGTGGCAATGGGCAATGGCAATTCCCCCAGAAAAAATATGGAGCTGTCAACTCAACATCATCTATAAGTCGATACATGATGAATTCTCCATCGCCATGTTTGATTTTCAGATGCTTACATCTTACTGTGTGATGCCTCGAGAATGGCATTCAATGGCCAATGTTGGAAACGCCGCAACACAAATGATGTCTCACAAAGAGCTAGACATTTGGAAACAAATGGCAAGAAAGGCTGATTTTCAGCTAGTTCCACCTTTTGTGGCAGAAATTGAAGTCAAGCACCTAACCAAACTGGACGGAGGTGAGGAATGTCTTCGGACCAAGGTGAAGACGGTGGAAGTGCTGACTCATGAATTCCAAGAGTTGCATGCAGCTTGGTTTTGTAACATGGGCTACCCCCAATTCCAACGGTTAAACATAGCCACAAAACACGACGTGGATACAATCGGGGTGAAATCCTGGATCGTCTTTAAAAAAAAAAACGCACACACACACACACTTGGGGTGCAGTCGTTCCACTTAGAGTTGGAGATATTACCCAATATTCTACAACATTCTACAACTATATAGGTTATAGATGTTTATAATGTCCCGCCTTCTCGCAGTTCGCCGTTGGCACCGTTGGGCCCGTTGGGCCCGTGGGGCGCCGGCGCCGCGGCCGGTGGCAGGTCCACAGGCTCCAGGGGCGGCAGGGACGAGCAAGAGGAGCCGCTGTCAGACATCGCGGCAGGAACCTTTCTGTATGGGATGAAGTGGGTATGGGTCAAAATTAGGTACCCCAAAATTATGGATGGTTAATACTAAACTAACATAAAAGTGGTCCCCTAGGTCTTCCATTTTGACCCACATCCAAGTTGGAAAATCCTTGGGTTGGGTCATTCATACAATGTGAGGCCCCCTAGATGGCTAAGTTGGTTTAGATTCGCCCCAGTAACTATAGTTATAAGTACCATAAACCATAGTTATTGGAGCTATAAACCAAGTTAGCTATCTAGGGGGCCTCACATTGTACTACTAGTATCTAATAGATAACTTGGAATTGCTTAAGGAAACCCACGAAAATAACATAAAATAACATATTCCCTGATTATTTTAAGTGATCGATGAACATCACGTTTAGAAAATCTGAGGAAACTTGTTTTGGTTGGCATCACGGAATACGGAATCTTGGAAACCATGGAAAACATGGAAAAAAACAGGTGTTGGTTGGGTATGTCTAGGGACCAGGTTTGGTGGTTTGGATGGAACGGGAAGCAAAAAAAGACAAATTACTTGCTTGTGAAGTCATGTTTAGAACATGTGAACCCAAGATCTTAAGTGTCACTTTCTGTGACCAATGGACAGTAATGGCATATATGATCATCCCCGACTCTTGTTGACAATCTGACCACTTAGGAAACCACTTAGGACTTGGTTTTTGTTGAAAGGCTTGTGTCACAATCGATTCAGTGGAAACTCTGCCGGATCGGCGGATCATATCCCTCACTTGAGCCTGCGCGGCATCCCTCACTGGTTGGTGGTTGAGTTGACCTACCCATCTGAAAAATCATGGACGAATCGATGACGAATCGTCAGTTGGGATGAAATGAACTTCCCTGAATTGGATGGAAAGTCAGAAATTTCCAATGTTCCAGTCACCACCAACCAGATATAATCCCACTAATTATATGGTTATCAAGCATTATTAATGGTTATTATTTACTTTATTACTAATAATCCCATTATTATAATGGTTAATGGTGAAATCCCAACCAGAAAAGGAAGGATTTTTTCAGATTGCCCAAGCAACGTCGTCAAGATTTTTTAATCCCAAGATGACACCACAAAACGTTTTTGTAGAAGTCCATGCGGCTTGTTGTCTACGGGTAACCAGACTGGGATCCGTATCATCATTGAACCCAGATTTGACACTGACAAAGCCTCAATCTCTATAGAATCTCTAGATACTGAAGAGATATAAACTGAGTAGGTGGCTGTCAAAGGATTTAGCTCCAAGGGATTCCAAGGTTCGAAGAATGTTGGGCGATACAAAGGGTGCCGGTTGCAACATCCTGGGAAGTGCTGTCCGCGCTATTCTGACTTGAACTCTCTCAAACGAACAACTTACAGTAAATACAAGAATCCATTCAAAATCAACATCCAACAATCTAACCAACTATAACAAAATATGTATACACACACCCGTTTTTTTTAATCATTCGAAACAAAAGACACACCACGGCAGTTTTTTCCTTCCCGAATGGTGGTCGGTTTGAACAGGGTCATCACCTTGGTGCAACGACTCGGAAGTGGTTGGGATTTCACGACTATTTTTCACCAAGAACATGGTGAAAAAAAAAGTGGGATATTCAGGGGATTTCAAGGATTGTGAATGGACTATGAATGGATTATGAATAGGATTAAATGACATATTACCATCAGGTTCTTTAACATAGCCATGGAAAATCACCATTTTTAAGAACGGTAAACCATTTATTTCTATGGGCCATCTATACCATGGCTATGTTAGTCATAACCAGATGGTAACCCCTATGGATCCAGCCGTACCTTCAAGTTTTTGGATCCATAGGGATTCAACCTGATGATTTGGGTAACTGTAGATCTGTAGAAGGTAACTGGAAGTTGAACAATTTTTTATCCCATCCTAATATTAAGCACTCCTAGTGCACATTGCTGATCACATATGTATATATATAAAAAGATCTAAATAGATTAAATATGCTGAACAAATCTTTACTAAACCGTGGGGTCGGGGGGGTGTTTAATATTTGGCAAAAGCAAAGTCATGAACTGTTGGGTTTATACTAGATATATCAACCTAGTTCGTGGGGGCTACCTACGAACCTTTCTTGGTTTCTTTATGTAACTGGTTTGAAAGTGGGGTTGGTTCACCCAGTTGTAAGCAGGAACGGACGTACTTTTCAGAGAATAAAAACACCTGGCATTCCTTGGTTGAACCTTCTGATCGAGCATGTGATGTCGAAGCCTGGCAACCACCAACACACCAAGGTGACCGGTGGGTTTCCCTACCTGTACCAGCTGCAACCTGGCTGAAGTGGGGCAAACCCTAAGCTTTTTCAGCACGTTCCACAGGGATACCAGCAACTTCCGATGAATCAGAATTGGGTACTCGTAAATTTGAATGTACTTCTCAACTGTGATGCAGTGTCAGTCCAGATGTGTCACCAGTATTATTTTTTCTCAGAAATATGGTTCTACAGGTATTGAATATTGAACCAAAGGCATGATGAACACCTGTCTAGCGGGAGTCAAATGGGTGAAATGGTCAAAATCCGATTTCTTGCGATAGCTCACATCCTCTAAAACTGCTGGTCGGCCCAGGTTTTTTTCGGTCGGGAATTTTCAAGCGTTTTGAACCATTGACATTCTACTAGTTCAAAGCTACTTTATTATACCAAGTGAAACTGGTAAAACATCCAAACAGGCCCAACAAAATCCAGTGATACGTTCTGTACCCTGCCAGCCAGGCCAAAAGACATTGGTGTTCATATTATATGTATTATATATATATATACATTTATGTCATAAGATTCCCATGAAACACAAATTACACGAGGGTACAACTTTAAGAAATTTGGTGGGAAAACCCCATGCCAGAAACGGATTCTCTTTGACCCCTTTGGCCTGTTGGAAGATGAGCTGTGGCCTTAGCAAACCACATACGGTTTCGTGACATCGCTAGGAGCCGCTGATTGACTCAAGAAGCATTCGGAATGCAAAAAAAAACTATGAAACGATATTGGACAGCTGGAAGTTTCAAAGTTGGCATATCCCTTCGTAACATGGATTGAGTTTTAGAAGATTACTTTACCCTGCTGAATATTGGCTTAGTGAATTGTGATAAGGTCTCCCTGTTGGCAATACACATACTTATAAACACCTATACATACCTATACACTGATATTTGGTAGCAATATGTAACAATTATACTATTGATATCTTTTGATAGTTATCAGGCTCAACAACTCATGGAATATCTCCAATTGCAAACCGTTCGAGCCGGGGGATATCAATTCGATTCATATTTCGGACATGTCGCCTTGAAGGGCAAACAAATTTCGCAAGAAGTATATAATGTGGGTAAAACAATCATAAACCATCTCCCAAATAACAATAAATGTGATATTAACCATTCCTAAATGGGTGGTTTATTATTGTTTTAACCACAATATTACCAATTTTAGTGGGATGAACACCCAAAAATAAATATAAATACGTGGTATGGTTACCATTCCCTGTCATGGATATGGTGCAAATGGCATGGTTTTACCCACATTAGTCATTAGCATATCTTGGAAACATGCAACACAGATGTCAGTGAGTTCCAAAATCCTGTAACTTGGTCTGTGCCGAAAGAGTTTTTTTGGGCACCAAAAATCCCGCCCAAAATCTCGGGTCGAACTGTGAATGATTCGACCAAAATGTGGCAAAGGTGATGCCATAAACAACCCGCCCGACCGGAAACCGCGCGTGGAGGCGTTGACATTTGTGAATAACGTCTTTGATACAGAGTGCATCAAACATGAGGTTTCGGCACACTTCAATCTTTTCTTTTGGTTCATTTTTGTGGCAATTCCATGTTCTTTTTTTTGATTATTTCGTGCTGTGGACATGAGTTTTTTTTCTGTTTTGCAAGTCCAAAAAACAGAGGCTGCAACGAGTGCCTGTGAGTCTTTTTCCCACGCCTGCCAGTCGAAATTGGGACTGTTCAGCCAAGCAACGCTTGCCGTACAGCTTTTGCTGTAGTCTTCAACATGTCTTTGCACAAATTGATGTAATGCCACTGCCAACAGTGTAGTTGTAATTTGAAGAAGAAGATAACGACGTAGTTGCAAGTGATATTAGAAGAGCCAACAACGTACTTGCAAGTTAGTAACGTACTTGGAAGTTCTTCGCGGACAGAACGTTAATACCCCACCCCACCCCATGAACGGGGTTAGAGAAGTGAGTAACGTACTTGCCAGTTCTTTGCGGACAGAACGTTAATACCCCAACCCACCCCACCCCACCCTACCTCATGAACGTGGTTAGAGAAGTTAGTATTACAAGCACGGTTTTGGATACGCTGGCGAAAATATGCGTCACTACACTACACGTTCGGTTTTTGGTCCCCCGGCATAAACAACTACCATGGCTCAGGATGGTTTATACCATCCATAAAAACTTATGTGACTTGGGAGATAGTTTATGATTGGGTTTACCTCACACGAAAACCATTCCATGGAAATGGTCTTTGTCTCATAATTCACCAAGCTGAGTGGCTAGGGCCCTAGCTCATTTTGTCCGCTCTGATTCACAGATTGCAACAGCGTGTGCACAGCATGGAGGCCCTGAAGTATCAGAGTCGACATCCAAGGTGTCCACCAAACACACATGCAGCTGTGGAAGATAAATGGTGATTTTTTAGATGGTGGATTTCTATATGGTGATTGTTTTTATGGTGAATAAGTTAATAAATATGGTGAATACCGATAAATATGGTCGTTATTCAGCTTCTCTTGACGAACAAATGCTCCTGGAAGATGAGCTGATGAAGGACATGTCATATGGGGGGTTCTTACAATGGATCCCCAAGTCACCATTGGTTCCACTAAACATGGTCTAGTTTTGGATGATTTGGGTAGCCCTATTTTAGGAAACCTCTATATAGTATTCCCAGTTTAAAATCGCATTCTTTTCACCAGAGGCGAAACCTTGGCGTAACCCAATACCTCAAGATTATACAAGAAATGGCCAAAGATCATGACAACGGACAACCTCATGAGAACAACATGTGAAAATCCCACACCAGAAAAGACAACCTGCCCGATTTAGAATTTCTTGGAGGAGCATCGGATGTCTCCGAACCCTAGGAATTGGTTGATCAGCCTGGTGAATAAGTCCCCTCATTAGGTTATGGTATTTGCAAATCATGTTCATCTCAGCCAGGGACTGGAAATCATGTTTTTTTTTTAAAAAAAAAAATATGTTGTCCATGTTTTTTTTCATTTTGATCATCGATGATCATTTATAAGTGGTTTAGAAGTGGCTAACAAAACCTCCCCAAAAAAAAACACTACCCTCCGGTCAATCATGGCTGGAAAATCCCAAGATTTTTGACTGGAGGTTTAATGCTGGGAAACTCATCATTTCCGAAATGGGGAATGGTCCATTGCCAGAGTGTTTTTATTACTTCCTACAAGGTGATCCCCAGTTAATTTACCCTCTGGTAAACTAACATAACTATGGAAAGTCACCATTTTTAATGGGAAAATCCACTATAAATGGGCCATCTATACCATGGCTATGTAACAAATTACCAGATGGTAAAAGTTGGTTTATAAAATTTAGTTAACTCCATTTCATCACTGGTTGGTGGTTGAGCCACCTACCCCTTTTGAAAAATATGACGAATGGTCAGTTGGGGTGGATGGAACTTCCCAACTGAATGGAAAGTCATAAAGTTCCATGGATCCAAACCACCAACCAGCTATAAACCCGCCATTTCATCACTTCGTTCTCTTCTTCATAACCCCAACACTTCACCAAGTTCTTCGGCTACCCCAACTTGCGCTGGGTCTCGGCCGCCTCCGACCGCGTCAGGGCCAACATGCGCTCCACATGGCCTTGCAGTCTCGCTGGTGCCTGACGTTCGGGGAATGAGCGCTGGAAATCTGCGAAGAATCATTCTCTAATTGGTGGTATACCCACCCCATTCCTATTATAACTATGGATGATTCATTATAATAATCATATTTCATGGACACTTCCTATGATAAATGGATGATTTATGATGACTGGTTGGTGGTATACCTACCCCTCTGAAAAATATGAGTTCGTCAGTTGGGATGATGACATTCCCAACTGAATGGAAAGTCATAAAATTCCATGGTTCCAAACCACCAACCAGATTCTGTATAGTGGGTGTGTCTGAAAATAGGGGATACCGATGCAAAAGCCACCGTGAAGAGCTATTTTTCCGATAAATTTCAGAGGGAAAATAGAGTGAAAATCCAATGGATATAGGATGGGGTCAAGATGGGTCAAGCCCACCTAAAAATTGGGAGTGTTTTTGGATTCATGATTGTCTTACTGGTGCTTAGCAGGGAATGAGGGAATGATCCCAGTCATCACTAGTAATAATCATCCCAGCAACCACCATTCCCATCCATTCCCTACTAAGCACCAATAAGTTATCTTCTGTACAGCATGGTATAGTTTCAAACATGACAGTTGTTGACAAATAATGGAGCCGTTAACCGCTGGAGTCACGTCCCAGCTTTTTGGACCCTGAAGTACTAGTATGTTGTATAGTGGTCAATTGTTTTCACACAAAGGTTGAATATCATCATTTTCAACGTGGGTGATCTATGATTTGTCAAAAAAAACAGCATGTCACAAGAGCATGTGACTGCGTGTCTGGTCTGCTCACAGGGTTGTTCGTGTTGAACTGTTGTTTCACCACTTTTTCCTCACTAGGATCCCCAGTCTGTTTTGTAGCCATAAATCATTAAGGGAAAATCGACACCAGGAACCATGGTTTTTATATGTGTTCACCATGAAATAATAGGATCTTCCATGCATTTTCATGTTTTTCAGATCATTTTTTCAGACCATATTAAACTTATTAAACCAATGAAAACCATAAAAATTGAATTAATGTAATTAATGGAGATGAATAATCGGATGGTCCATGAAATAATAGGATGTTCATATATTTGTCCCTTCAAATGAAATCTCCAGGCCGCTCGCCGGTCCACACGGTCCACACGCCTGCAGGTAGAGTTCGTGGAGAGGACCCGTCTCGTTCGTGGCCGCGCTGGGCGGAGCGTCCTGCGCCGTTGCCAAACGTAGCTGAGGAGCCTCTGGTTCTCATAGCTACACCCTATGGATCCAGCCCTTCTTAGGAAGTACGAATGGGGTATGACTTAGAGGACCCAGCCGTACCTTCTCAAACAGTGTTTGGATACACATACTGGAATGGCCCATAAAATTGATGAATATATTTTAATGAACAATATGATGAAGAGTTTGCGAAATGGTCTAGATGGCCCATGAACATAGAGGATGCATGATGATCTACCGAACTGAAAACACGTGATTTTTCATAGAGAGATGATGCTCATTCCAAATAGGCGTTGAAAACAGACTTACCAAAGTTTCAGAGTGCAAACACGAGAGTTTGACTGTGAAATTGTGACTCTGCAAGACATGCCACGCTGGTCAGATATCATACATATATATATATAATTATATATATATGATATATGGAATCAAAAACTGGTTGAGCCATGAATTGTACATGTCCTCTATCTGTGCTTCGTACATCCTATAATTTTCGGTTAACAATAATACGATTCGTTTTTGGTTCCCTGGCAATGAAGATACAATGTGAGGCCCCCGTTTACGATAGCTAAGTTGGGGTTCACATAACTCCAATTTCACTATGGTTTATGGTACGCAAATAACTGTAGTTACTGGGGCTTAAATCTAAACCAACTTAGATCACTGGGGGGGGCACATTGTAAGATTGGGATCCTGTTCCCCATCACCAAAAACTGGTTCCGGTGCCGCTGCGACTCACCAGGGGTATGCCCGCCAGGCGAGGATTGCCCACGACACATCAAACACATACCCAATGTGGCCCCCCCCAGTGATGTTAGTTGGTTTAGATTCGCCCCAGTAACTATAGTTATAAGTACCATAAACCATAGTGAAATTGGAGTTATGTTCACCAACTTAGCTATCTAGGGGGCCTCACATTGTATATATATATACGGTATACGTATATAAGAATAGCTTGATGGAACATTCTGGAACATATACATATAATATATATATATATATATTATATAATAATAATAAAATTATATACTACAGCTATGGAAAATAGCCTCCCGTAATTTTCCGTCGCTATGGATGGGCCATGTACTTTGATGATTTACGTATAAAAACATGTCATGTACTCGATCGCTGACAGCCGCTCCTGAACACATCGACCCTCTTCAAAGACCAGCACACGCGAAAAGAAGTGGATCACCGGCAACAGCCTGCGGGCCAGGCCGAGGGGTGGACCCACCGTTTCGTAAATGTCCCGTGGCCCCGTGGCAAGACATGACAGCTGGGCAGGTTCTGAAATTTGAGCTGAGTAAAACTGCAGGAATCTGAATCCGGCCGAGTTTGTCAAGGGCACAACCAGCAACTGAGTTTGTTTATCGTGCCTACTGAAAGCCGATAAAAGCCTGCAACGGGCATAAGCATATGCATCCTCACTAAGACTATCCAGCCCGGATATGCCCATATGGGAAGCTGGCAAAAATGTTTGGTTTTGGAGTATCTACCAGATGTTTCATACACAGGTCAACGCATTCGAATAAAACTGATTCTAGGGTTACTACCTAGGGTCCCAGGGTTTTGACTCATAGCCGCATCATGAAAAGTTGTTTTTTGAATGGCAAACACAGTGGTGACCACCAAGGAAGAGCCAGTTCGGGTAGATCATAGCGACTGCATCAACTAGGTTGACTCCATCACAAGCCACGCATTTTTGGGTGAAATGGTTTATGTTTTTCTGTGAAAATCGTGTACCCTCTGGCTATTTAACATAGCTGTGGAAGCCATGGCCCATTTACAGATGATTTTCCAATAAAAACCTCCATTTATAAGGGATTTTCCATGGCTATGTTAAATAACCAGATGGTACCCCCGAAAATTTCATCACAATTCCAAGACTCCAAGCCGCTGCCGCCTGTGGGTCACGGTGAGCATGGTTGCATGAGCGAGTTGCACCTTGAGCATGTGATGCAAAGGCGTCACCTGGAATCGATGCGACGCAAGCCAGCCTGACCATGATGAAGGGTGCGTTACCTCCAAAATGCGTTCTTGAAGTTATGACTAAAATTGCTAGCCCCTCACGTTTATAAACTGCGGTTATGTTAACATTCTATCAAGTGATGAGGTAAACATAGGTAAACCCAATTAGCAATAAACCATCCCCAATTGAGAAACTCGGTATACCCCTAATTGCGATGGTTTACTGTTGGCTCCTAGAAGCTGGTTTGGTTCTAATCCATTTGAGCCCGGTGTTCTTTCGTAAGGTAAACGTTTAATAGCTATTGAACATGGCCATTTGTAGCTGATTTATATATCACAAATAATGATGTTCCATGATGTTCCATAGTTATGTTAGTTTATCGGAGGGTAAATCTCATGTTTCTTGGTCGAGTGATCTTGAGGCAAAGTTCCAGCATATATATATATATATTGTATATATATATTTGGAAAACCCACCACAAATAAATAAATATATAGATATAAATAAATATACCATGTTTTTCATATCTATATGTTAATGATTGTTAATGTTGGTTTTCCCCAGGGTTTTTCATGCCCGGTTTCTGATGATGAATCCGCCATATTTTCCCATTTTCCCAACGTTTGAAACCGTGATACTCTTGGTAAACATCCCAAGTCCAGCTGCTTACCCTCTGGTAAACTAACATAACTATGGAAAATCACAATTTTTAATGGGAAAATACACTATAAATGGCCATTTTCAATAGCTATGTTAGTTTACCAGAGGGTAGCTCAATCAAATCATGGTCTTTCATGTTGTTCTTTATGTGTTTGTTTTTTCCATGGTAAAGTATGGTAAAGCCTTCATCGTCCTGGTCAGTCTCCCCCAAAATTATGGCCGCTCAAATCAGGTCGCCTCGTTCTGCTCCATGGCGGCGAAGGGCTGGCAGATGGGTCAGGGGGGAAAAACAATGGGTTTCAGCTGGTTCATAACTAGGCCAACTAGGTTTTTTCTTAGACATCTATCTATCCATCAATATAGTTAGATGCTCAATGTATGGAATATTTAACTACATTTACCCTAAAAATGACCCAGTTTTGTAGGTACATAATCCAGCACCATGGTTCGCATCTGGGTATAGTTCGATGAGTTGGAAAAAAATTGACTTGACCACAAGATCAACAGTTACGCCGTTTTTTTTAAGCCAACTCACTGGATGTTTTTCGCTATCGATTCGTTAAAAAAATCCCCGTGAAAATTGGAGATTGTCCACCACAAACAAGAATTATATCACTCCCTATGGATCCAGCCGTACCTTCCTAGGAAGTGTTTGGGGTATGATGACTAGGAGGTTAAGTACCTTCTGAGACAGTGTTTGGATCCATAGGGACTTTTAAGATCTTTTAAGTACACTTAGCGGCTATCACTCCTTTCCGGCTGAGACTTCAAGCTTCGACAGTTCTTGAACTTGACAAGTTCCATGCATCATTTCTGAGCTCTCCTGCCTGTGTTTGCAGAAACCCTCGATTTTGCTTAGCAAAAAATCATGCTGTGACGTCGTGTTGTGACCCTATCATTCCAAGTAGAACGCAAAAGTCGCTGTTGAAACTTAGCATGCAAACACTGCAAACCACTTCAGAAGTGCTTAGCATCTGAAAGTAACCTCAGTAATCCCAAATTCCTCGAAGTATGCATGACCAATAAAGTTGATTCTGTTGCAAACTATAGTAACTATAAGTTATATGTTTTGTATACCCCAAATCTTCTAAAACCACTATGTCACTATGCAAACTATACTAACCACAAAAGGTAAACTATGGAAACTAATTCTAAAGTTTTACTTTGCTTAAAAATAGTGCATCACGCTAAACTTCTAGTAAAACTATACTGTAAAATGGTGAACTATAGTTAAAAAAACAAGGAACACATAGATAAACAATAGTGAATCATAGTAAAAATAGTGAACCCCTATGGATCCAGCCGTACCTTCTTAGGAAGTGTTTGGGGTATGATTTTGGGGCTTAAATATGGTTAAGTACCTTCTCAGACGGTGGCCATGGATCTTTCACCGCCTCATCCAAGATCACCAGCTGTGCTTTGTGGCGCCGCAGTAAGAGGCGGGCGAGAACCAGCAGCCTCGAGATCGATAAGAATTGTTGAAGAACGGCAGACCAATACTGTGCTATCATTTATACGTAAAATATTCCGTTTATATTGGCTATGCAGTATTTATTTATCTAAATATATATATAAATATATATATATATATATCATCTATTCATTGTTTATCAATTTCATTTGTTCAAATACTGTTTACCCCTCAAACATGAGTGTTTTAACCAATTGTCAGAGTACTTCAAGTATCTTTGAGCCAAGGAACGTACTACAGAAATGTGGTTAATACACGCACATTATTATAAATTAAGTTGATATTCAGCTATACAATCAAGCAACTGGTTATGTTTGGTCATGTTTGGCCAGTTTTCAAAGAAACAAATGAGTAAATATGCAGCTGTCAGATACATAAAATTGATGAACATTGAAGAATTTGGGTGCGAATATGTGCGAATGGTTCCGTCGAGATAATTTCAGCAAACAGTGCAACTCTGCAACCAACATACCCTCTGGTAAACTGTTACATAACTATGGAAAATCACAATTTTTAATGGGAAAAACAAATCCATTATAAATGGCCATTTTCAATAGCTATGTTAGTTTACCAGAGGGTACTCTTTCAAGTAAACAAAATGATATTCCAAAACTCCGACAATCCACCCTCTTGAAAATTCTTGAAATCCATCACGCAAACCTGAAACATGCCACTTCCAATCAGGAACGCATTATCATAAGCTTGGGAAACTCTTGGTAGCTCTTTGGCGCCCATAGATCCTTAATTTCCTATCTAAGTGGTTCCAGCAAACTATAGACTATTATGTACTATAGACTATTATGTACTTAATATATATATATATATATATGTGTTTTTCTGCTACCAGTACCCATCACTCCTAAGGGGTGTTCTTCCCAACAGGCAACCACAGCAACCGATCGAAGTGTTCCATATTCTTCCATCGGTTCATTGGCGTCAACTTGCATAGCAAAGCTTGGTCCATGTGAACCCCAAAGCCATTGGCTTAAACTACATAAATAGTGGGATATTACGGGGATATAACGGATGATTAATGGATGATTAGTGGATGATTGTCATGGATTCTTGATGGATTATGAATGGATTATGAATGGGATTTATTGAAACATAAATCCCTATGGATCCAGCCGTAGCTTCTGAAAGGAAGTGTGACTGGGGTATGATGACGTGACTCGGGGGTTAGCCGTACCTTCTGACTCTGAGACAGTGGCCATGGATCCATAGGGAGAGTATATATCTATATATGTATATGATCTTCCTTGATTTTTCCATGAAAAACACCTCCATTTATAGATGATATATGATCTGGGTAAATGAAATAATATTTCACTAACCTGAATAGTTCGGCTGGGAATGATTCCTCTATAAAAACCATGATTCCAGTGACGTCGCGACGTGAGGTTGTGATCAAATTTACCCATATATATATACACACTATATTATTCATATAGTTTCTATTCCTTTCAAATATGTCCCAAGATTTCTCAGAATTCACTCCGTACCAAAATATACCGAGGTGTCTGAAAATGAGGTATCCCCAAATTTCATGATTACTCACTATATGTGTTATGTTTTCAAGTGGTCGTTTGGGGTATACCATGTTCTGTCCACGTCCGCCGCCTTCGTTCACTTCCAGTCAGCTGAAGCTTCCTGTCGCTGTGAAACAAATAAGAAGTGGAAAATGGGCAGGAAACCAGTGGATACCAGTGGTATAGAATCAGAATTAAAAAATGTAATGATCTTTCAAACTAGCCATTCCTCAGCTTCTGTGTTTTTGCAAAATTCAACGCAAATAGGAACAACACCTAATGACCTTGCCTAGTTGTCACTAGGCGACACTCTTCATTCTTCATTGCTACACACATCTTGTCTACTTTGCAGCAGGCAATTGCTGGCAATTCTTTGTCCCACTTCCTGTCAGCCCATGAACGATTGAATATGTTGTTCTGTTTGCCCTTGGTAACTATTAGTTTGTGACTCTGCAACTGTAAAGCGGTCATTGACAGTATTCATGCATGTGCGTATCCTTGTGCCTCTACCTATCATAAAGAAATTTTGACCTCAAATGATAGACCTGGTTGGATATGGCACACAGAATAGAGAAGGCAACCAATCCTCAAATAATATCTGCTTTATCACAATACATTATGTATATTGCTGTTCCGTACTAGACATAGGTATCATATATATATATGTATATATATAATATATATATATATATATATATATTCTATATATTCTATATATATATATTATATATATATATATATATATGTATTATATATATGCCGCCATTCTTTGAGGATGATCCTACAAATCGTAACTGCTTACTTGGTGGCTCATCCCACGGCTCGTAAGTGGCTTATAGCCCCAGTTATAAATGGGATAAGTAGGGTTAATCCACTTATGGGATGAACTAACCCACTTATTTGGAATTAAAATGAATGAAAAGGAATGTTCTAGCTGGTTGGTGGTTTTAACCATCTTGAAAAATATGAGTCAATGGGAAAAGATATCCCATATTTTTTATGGAACATAAAATTCATGTTTGAAACCACCAACCAGCTACAATGTGGCCCCCCCCCCAGTGATGTTAGTTGGTTTAGATTCGCCCCAGTAACTATAGTTATTTGCGTACCATAAACCATAGTGAAATTGGAGTTATGTGAACCCCAACTTAGCTATTGAACGGGGGCCTCACATTGTAGGAGTAACCAGATATCCCATTAATATCCCATTAATATCCCATTAATATCCCCATTTATTCCTTACGAAATTCATGTTTCCGGAGTGTCCCTCTCGAAACGACAATTTTTTTCCGACAACTCCCCCGGCCTCGACGAACTGCAGCGGCTCGCGGGCGATTCGCTGCCACGGCCTGAAATTTGGATTGGCGCTTTGCCCCGCGATATGGAGAACGTGTGGAGAAAAAAAAATGGACTACCCTAAAAGATTTCATGGATATGATATGATATGGATATGGATATGGATATGTTTTTTTGTTTAAAAAAAAAAAACAAATTGTAGGGTCCCCTGATGAATTTTAAGGGTATTAGTATAGTATAACATGGGATGGCTTGTTGCTCCTAGTCTGGATAAGCATTGGATAATCATGCAGTAATGGTGATAGTAGATCAGATCAAAGTTCACCACTCAATTCCGAGTCCTGGTCCCTCCAATGCAAGATCCTGGGGTCTCAAAAATGAAGGGTTGTTACAACCCTTGATTAATGAGGCTTTGTAATACGTGATGGATACGGTATTAGTATGGTCACCAATTTTGTGGGTATTAGTATGCCAGGTTAACCCAGGTTATTCCAAATTCATCAAATAGATCAATGTAGAGGTATTTTGTATTGGCTGCATGTACCAAAAACACGTGTCAGACTTACCCTCTGGTAAATTAACATAGACCCTTAGACCCTAAAAATCACCAATTGTTAATGGAAACTAATCTTCCAACCCCTATCTGCCAGGGTCTATGTTAATTTACCAGAGGGTAATAAGGATGAGTTGTCCAACTGTAAGTGGCACAATGCAAAGAAGAATAACGATTTTTCGGCAGAAGATGTAGATTGGGAATCATTGGGAGTCAGGTACCACATCGTCAACTAGCTATATATTACCCATAGGATCCATGTATGCTATATATGGTAACATTTACCATCAATATACCCCAAATGTTAGCATATATATATATACCATACATGGATCCTATGGGTTATGTAAATTACATTCCTGATGTTTGCATCTTCGATGCAAATATGGCCTGAAACATAGTTCATAAGTTCCTTGCGCGTCGCAACATTCTTTGAAACTCCTCTTGAGCAAAGGGAGCTGAAATGCAAGTCACATCTCAAACATCCAGAATAGTCCCCTCGTGTAATCAAACATTGCTTGCTGGACAATTCCTCATGAACGGAGGTTTTAATGGGACAAACATCGAACTAAATGGGAGATGTGATTTGTCAGGTAGAAGCTGGCCAGGAATTTATGAACGCCCCTCGTTGAGTTTGATGGTTTTTCCCCATTTGGAGGTGTCCTAAAATAGTACCCCCAGTTCTCATCCATTTTAGACTGGGATTTTCCATGAAATAAACCATCCAGCCCACCTGGCGGCAACTCATCGGAGGTGTATCCAGATTGGCGCTCCTCGAGTTGGTCACTGGGTCACTGATCCATCAATTTTTCTGGAAAGATTTTGAACAACAAGGAAGATCTTTGAGACCACCAGAAAACTCATAAGTCTGTTTTGTTTTTGTGGTTTCAAGCCATCCCAAAACTGTCATAGGGGTTTCAAATACAATGATTCCAAAGATATAATATATAGCTAAACATAAATGATATAAATGTGAAACCACCCCTCAGAAAACTGATAAGTGGTGGATCGGAATTTTGAACCATGGGATTCCTTATGAAAAGCGCCCTTCATATGGAAGGCTGCCTGGATCCCCTGGTTTGCCTACCAAATTGATGCATAACTTGGATGATTTTGGAAATCCCCCATGCTCCCCATTCTAGGAAAGCCTGAAATCTGGGGCATCTGGAGGAAACCCACGGAAGCTCCTCGGCAATTCGCCCCAAAGATGCTGCATTACCTTGGCGAAACTATGGCGACCCCAAGACAGAGATATGGCGAAAAACATGGGGGAGATAACCCAGACCTCCGAAACGGGAGATGACATATTATATAAATCTACATTCTAAATGCGTGTAAGTGGGGATATCAATGAGCAGTTGGGGTATGTTTTAAGCATGTGGTCCACACAAATCAAGGGATAGTGATGATGAATATGGATAACCTGTGGGAATCTGGAGATCCCGTTTTGTGACCTAGCCAAACAAGTATGTTTCAATCATATTCAAATATAAGATGCCAATGACCCACTGGAGTTGTCATGATCAGACCGGAGAACTGAGTAACTAGAGACGTGCTGCCTGTTTAACTTGCAACTCAAACAATGACAACAACGAAAAAACAATTTAGCAAAACCTACAATGTGAGGCCCCCTAGATAGCTAAGTTGGTTTATAACTCCAATAACTATATGGTTTGTGGTACTTATATCTACAGTTGCTGGGGCTTATAAACCAACTTATAACTGGGGGGGGGGGCCACATTGCATCAAAGTGTTTTCATCAATCCGGAACCAAAGCTGAAATGAATTACTGATTCCTATCATGCTGTTGGTGCCCATTCAAAATCAAGCCGAAACGTGAAGCTTTGCATTGCTTGAAGAACAAATGCATACTATGTATATAAAGTATCTTATATGTATATACACAATTATATACAGAATTATATATATATATAGATATATACAGCCCATGTTTGGATGAACAGATTATCTTCTGCCGTAGCTCTTCTCCTTGGATTCATGGATTGGTGGCCAACTCTAAAATTGTTGGTGTTTCCTGAAAACAACAACTACCCCCTGGTAAACTAACATAGCTATGGAAGATCACTATTTTTAATGGGTCAATCCACTACAAATGGCCACTTTCAATAGCTATGTTAGTTTACCAGAGGGTAAAACATGCCCTAAAAATCCCCAAAACAATCCTAGGATTTTATATCCCCCCTATCTTCTCTCCTTGAAGAAACCGAAGAAACCAAGCAAATCGCCGGCCAAAGGCACGACGAAGTTGCGGTGAAGCGTCTGGAACCTGGCACTATACCCTATGGATCCATGGCCACTGTCTGAGAAGGTACGGCTAAATCATACACTAGTCGTACTTCCTAAGAAGGCACTTGGATCCAAGGGATAGATTCACAAAACTAATTATGGATATAATACATACATACATATATATATATATAATTACATATATGTAGAATCTACAATAACAATGAACTATGTATAGATTATTGCGACTTATTATGGATGCTTATTGCTCCTTACGAATTATCTTAAGCTATGGATTCTCTCAATCTATCATATATGGATTCTCATAAATCATTATAGATTGAGGGATGTTTGCCTGGATCTCGGATTTCGAATTGTCTATATCGATATCTATGCCAATATAATTATCTATTCTAGATGAGTTATATCTATATTCTATCTATGTATTTAATCGATACAAATGACCCTGGATTTGCTCAAGGGGTTCCGACACAAATCAAAAACACAACCGGATTCCCTGACGGCCCCGAAGAATTAGATGACCACATTGGGGATCAAAAAAAACATCAGCAATGCAATTCCATGCAAATGCATTACACTTTGGTCACTACAAGCGTGTCAAATCCAATCTTTCCCAGAGTAAACTCCAAGCGTTCATGGTAAACCACCGATCGATCGCTTGTGCAGTACTTGGAGAGGATCCACGAATCGTAGGTGGTTGAAAAGCCTAGTTAGGAAGTCCTGGGTCCCCGTGGGTTATCCAAAAAAACGTGGTTTATAAATATGGTAATTGACAACTTGCTACTTGTAACCCATATTTATAAAACATTAAAACAGTAATAAGTAATAACCCATACTTAGAATCCCATGGAGGATTAGTGCCATATGTGTAAGGTTATATAGGGCTATAAACGATGATATTACTACAAGTCGTGAGGCCCCCGTTTACGATAGCTAAGTTGGTGAACATAGCTCCAATAACTATGGTTTATGGTATATATACTTATAACTATAGTTACTGGGGCTTATAAACCAAAAACCAACATATAACGGGGGGGGCCACATTGTATGTAAATGGGTTATTATCCTCCAAGTACTGCACCTGCTTCAGGGCCCCGCACCTTCGCTGCACGGTCCGGTTCCATATCCAAGTCCAGTTCCACATCTAAGCCACACCTGGGCAGTCAGCAACCCGAGAGAATGACAAATGTAGAGATCAACAGCAACATGCAAGGTGGTGCCCCATAGTTAGCTACGTTGGTTTATAATTCCAATAACTATAGTTTATAGTAGATATATCTATACTATTCCTATGTTTTTTTTCAACCAAAGTTCACATAACTTGGGGGGCACCACCTTGTTTTGAATGACGGGATGGGTTTGTCAACCACCAGGTCTCAGCCATGGATTTATGACGCCATTTTCAGCAGGGAAATTGGCTACCCTATGTTCAGACAAAAGTCTGCGTGTGTAGTCTGAAGATTTTTGTTGGGACTTCATATCTAAAGATCTGATAAAACATCGATGTTGCAATATTAGGTATTTGTAGGTCACACATGTCAATTTATATCTGTAGCCCAGCCAAATCGAACAACAAGAGCTGAGGTTATGGTGGAGATGCAGGCAAACTCCGCCCTACTCCCGGGGCCCGGGCTGATACTCGCGCTCATCCCCATCTGTGGCGAAAAACATGGGGGTTCGCCCATTGGAAAGTCATTGGGTCATGATGGGAACAAGAATTGTGTGTAGAAACAGAATACAATCAGCAGGAATCAACAACAATTTGGCTTCAACAACAACAAAAAGCCAACAAAATAGCTTATTTTGTGCTCAGGGCAGGAATAAACAACGACTTTTTGTTGGGTAAAAGACAGTGGTTTTGATCCAGCGTGCCAGTGATGTGCCATGTTTGGTCGAAATATGTTGCAATGCTTCACTAAAATCCAACAGAAACATAGATCTAACATTATAATATTGAAACAGGTGGGTAAACATAGATCACATAATGTTAAAATATAATATTATTATAATAGTGAAACATAGATAAACATGAATCAATAAACTTTTTTTTTTGTAAACATAGATGAGCCATCTTCTGAAACATTCCCCTTCCTAACCATTTTTTTAGTCTGGTCGTTGGACGTTGTGTCGTCATTCCGCGTTTCGGTGCCTGCCGAGGATGGAGAAGGAAATGGCGAAGCCTCAGTAGAACTGCAGTTTCGCATCTTGGGTTCAAGAGAAATTCACCAGTTCAGCGATTAATCATAGATATATCTACAATGTGAGGCCCCCAAACGATAGCTAAGTTGGTGAACATAACTCCAATTTCACTATGGTTTGTGGTACTTATATCTATAGTTACTGGGGCGAATCTAAACCAACTTATAACTGGGGGGGGCACATTGTACCATTAATGTCCATTGATATTGTAATAAGTGTTCTGCAAGATATACCTGATATAGCTTAATCAATATTGAATAGCATATTGGTGATACAATCACCAATAAAAACTATATAGTTGTACTAGCTACCCTCAGGTGACTCAGGTGTCATGAAACATAGTATTCATGGAAGTTTAAGGGTACTTCGATGCACGCATATATCCAAATCCATGATTATTGCAGGTTTCATTCATATTTCAAATGGTTTTATACTGGCATCATAAGTAAAAAAAAACAACAAACGACCCAGCTAGTGTACAAGTATGTGTCAAAACCCGATCAGTCCCCTTCTGTTCCCACCAAAATGGCTGGTATTTATGGATGACTATTTCCCCAAAAATGGTATGTCACGATCAATCTCCATATGCCAAGGTGGGGCCCTCTAGTTTCAAAGCCCAACTAGATCTTTTTTATACCATAATAAATAGCCTTAAACGTTATTCTACATTATAAGCCAACTTAATCTGGTCGGTGGTTGACCTACCCCTCTGAAAAATATGAAAGTCAGTTGGGATGATTCTTCCCAAGGTATGGAAAAATAAAATTCATGTTTCAAACCACCAACCAGTACATAGTTGTCACATAATGATCCATCATTATCCCACTACTATCCCATATTAATCGCCACCACGGCTGTTCCAAACCACCAACCAGTACCCTCTGGTAAACTAACATAGCTATTGAACATGGCCATTTATAGTGGATTTACCCATCAAAAATTGTTATTTTCAATAGCTATGTTACGAGTAGTTTACCAGAGGGTAATTATTTTGGGGCTAAAAAAACCTCAAAAGGCCAAAAAAAAACAATACCATGGGGATTCCCACCTCTGCGCTGTGTCTTCGCAGGCGCGGCTCCAAGCCAACGAGTCGCAAGGCCTAGCCGAACCATGGTTGGTTTGGGGGCCGATTTAATGAGATTTCATGGGGATTCTATCGGGTTTAATGGGATTTCATGGGGATTTAATGGGATTTAATGGAATTGCATGAGTTCGACAAGTTGACAAACATCACTTGGTTAATTGTTGAGCACTGTTGGGTGCGGGATATACCTGTAACTTTCTGATCAACTAATTAAATCACAGAGATCTCTCAGAGGTAACTGGAAGGCTTCGGGATTTTCGGATTCAACAGGATGAATCCAACAATCGGGATGAAACATACATTGCCAATCTTAGATACCCTGCAAAAAAATAAATGTAGATATTCCCATTAATACCAAAAGACTAGTTAGGATTAGTTTGTATCCATGTAAGATTGACCTAGCATAATGGAATCTGGTGAGAAAGTTTGTGTTTTTTATTTTTAATCTGTTGGGGGGCCAACAGATAGTCATCAGATGACAGATCTATGGATTGACTATGAATATCACAACTCACGGACTTAAATATTATTTTGTTGAAAACAATATGAAATTATGTATATATATATAATTATATAAGAATAATAATAATAATAGTAATAGTAATAATCATAATAGTGATAGTAATAATAATAATAGTAATAGTAATAGTAATAATTATATATATAACAGTACACTGAAATAATACATGGTATAAAGTTGGAATTGTTCTGCCAGGTTCAGCCCGCAGCTGACAAAACTGGCCTCCCACAGAAAGGAGTCATCCTGCCACGGATCCGAAGTAGGTTTCGCAACAACCCAGGGATCCAATGTGGACATTGCCCCTACATACTTCGCCAATTGAAAAAGGGAGTTTACCAAGTGGCCATCCCAATATCACCAGAAATGGCTTCGAACATATGTATATATATATATATGTATATAGTGATATAATGTAGATATATACATTCATACAATGTGAGGCCCCCGTTTACGATAGCTAAGTTGGTGAACATAACTCCAATAACTATGGTTTGTGGTACTTATATCTATAGTTACTGGGGCTTATAAACCAACTTATAACTGGGGGGGCCACATTGTATATATATATGTATATATATATATATATATATTTATACAGTATATATATATATATAACTATATATGTTGTATAAGCCCTCCATAGTTGGAGGTTTGCGGCGGTTTACCACATTGGGTGTCCAATTCCTTTAGGCCTCGCCAGGGGGCCGCCGTCATAGCATCTACTTGGGATGAACAAATTTTGGTGATCTACAAATGGGTGTCGGTAGTATGATGGAGAAATGGTCTCTAGGCTAACTCTTGGTCAGGCTGGATGTGATCCTCAATTGGATGAGTAAGAAAACAACCCACTCATAGCTGCATGTCCCTCAATTTGTGCATCTTGGCAAGCAATGAGATATCTTTGGGGTTTGGGGAATATAATCCCTCCCCCTAGTGTTAAACGCCCTCCTTGGTTTAGTACAGGACTAAACATATTTGCGACCAGTTAGGGGGTGGTTCATATTTAGGGAGAATGGACTAAGAACATTTCGACTTTCATGTGCCTTGAGTCTGAGTGACTTTTGCTAGGTTGCCGGCAGCTCAGATTTTTTTTCCCCACCTGCCAGGTGAGGGTTGTTAGATTTTATGTCAGTTGCCTCCTCCTCCTCCTCCTCCTGCTCCTCCTGCTCCTCCTCCTCCTCCTGCGCCTCCTCCTCCTCCTCCGCCTCCTCCTGCCTCGTCCTCCTCCTCCTCGTCCTCCTTGTCATCCTTGTCGTCCTTGCTCAACTGCGACCCGCGATCCACAGTGTTCTCTGCCGGACCTCAACC